>Ga0265298_10000673_pt1 | contig 49907 bp, 28 predicted proteins | sample AusTroGonzalo_MG_3_FD_193486 | JGI IMG/M metagenome (GOLD analysis project Ga0265298, IMG submission 193486) | Bovine rumen microbial communities from tropical cattle in Woodstock, Queensland, Australia - Gonzalo_01 | ecosystem: Host-associated > Mammals > Digestive system > Stomach > Rumen ...
GGCGGATTCTCGCGAAGGAGCTCAAGCGCCTCAGGCGCGAGCTTTCCCTTGCCGCCGTCGTCGTGAACGCCGAGAACTGCGCGGCGGGCTCGGGCCTTACCGCGGCGCTCGCGAAGGAGATTCTCGATTCCGGCGCCGATGCGATCACGCTAGGCGACCACACCTGGGGGCAGAAGGAGTTTGCCGGGCAGGTCGGCTCCCTTGAGCGCGTCGTAAGACCTGCGAACTTCGCGCCCGAATGTCCTGGCCGCGGATGGACGCTCGTAACCGCGCCGACGTTCCAGTTTGCCGTCGTCAACGTGCAGGGGCGTGTCTTCATGCAGGCCGTCGACTGTCCGTTCAAGGCGATCGACCGAGTCCTCGCCGAGATTCCGAAGAACGTTTCCGTGTTCGTCGACTTCCACGCCGAGGCGACGAGCGAGAAGATGACGATGGCGCACTATGTCGACGGACGTGTGACGGCGCTCGTCGGCACGCACACGCATGTCCAGACGTCGGACGCGCGGCTTCTCCCGAAGGGGACGGCGTACATCACCGACCTCGGCATGACGGGTCCCTATATTTCTTCGATAGGGCGCGACCTCGCTCCCGTCACGAAGAAGTTCATAACGGGGATTCCCGCGCGCTTCGAAGTCGCGGAAGGCCCTTGCGTCCTCGAAGGCGCGATAGTCGACTTCGATCCGGCGACTAAGAAGGCCGCATCGATAGAGGCATTCAGGATTCGCGAGTGAGATGGGCGGCCTCGTCGAGAACCAGAAGCGCAGAGCGGAGATCATTCGAGCCGTCCGCGCGTTCTTCGACAATCGCGGCTTCACGGAAGTATCGACGCCTGTCTTGATTTCCGCGCCCGCGCCCGAGCCGCACATCGACTGTCCGCCGTGCGGCAGGGGGTATCTCCGCGCGTCGCCAGAGCTCCAGATGAAGAAGCTTCTTGCAGCGGGGATGGACAGGATATACCAGATCGGGCCGTGCTTCCGCGACGGCGAGCTCGGCGCGAGGCACAACCCAGAGTTCACGATGATAGAGTGGTATCGCCTCGGCGCGACTTATCTCGATATCGCCGCCGACGCGGAATCGCTGTTTCGCGAGATTATGCCCGGATGCGGCAAGGTGGAGCGGATTACGGTGCGCGAGGCGTACTTGAAGTGGGCGGGGTGGGATCCGTGGACTGAATGGGACCAGGACCGTTTCGACTGCGACATGGCGACGAAGATAGAGCCGAATCTGCCTAAGGGGCTTGTGTTCCTCATGGACTATCCGAAGGAGGCGGCGTCGCTCGCGCGGCTTCGCGGCGATGTCGCCGAGCGATGGGAGCTTTATTTCGGCGGCGTCGAACTCGCGAACTGCTTCACGGAACTTTGCGACGGAGAGGAGCAGAAGAAACGCTTTCTCGCGGCGAAGGACGAGAGGAGGCGTCTCGGGGAAAGCGACTACCCGATAGACGGAGAGTTCCTTGATCTGCTGCCGCTCGTCGTAAGCGCGGCTGGCGTTGCGCTTGGCATCGATCGGCTTGTCGCGCTTGCGCTCGGCGAGACCGACATCCACGCCGTCATGTGCGGCGAGTGAATATGATATAATATCGCAACTTATGAGAATCGTAGTGAAAGTTGGCACGCATGCGATTGCGAACAAGGCCGGGAAGCCCGACCACGCGGCGCTTAAGCGTCTTGTCGCGCAGTTGAGCTCCCTTAGGAAGTCCGGGCACGAGGTGTTCTTCGTCTCGTCGGGCGCAGTCGCCGCAGGCGTCGAAGCTCTCGGGCTCAAGTCGAGGCCGGCGGACGTGAACGATGTCCAGATGTGCGCGGCCGTCGGGCAGGCGCGGTTCATCTACGAGTACGAGCGGCTTTTCGCCAGCCACGGCGTGAAGATCGGCCAGGTGCTTCTCACGCATTTCGACTTCGAGAACCACCACCGCGCGCAGAACGTCAGGAAGTCTCTCGACCACCTCGTGCGCTCGGGGATCGTGCCGATCATAAACGAGAACGACGTCGTCGCGGACGAGGAACTCAAGGGAAAGACCTTCGGCGACAACGACTGGCTGTCGTTCCTCATTGCGCGGCTCGTCAAGGCCGATGCGCTTGTCCTTCTTACGACCGTCGACGGTCTTCTCGACGCGCAGGGCAAGAAGATCCCGCGAGTCGATAGCTTCCGCAACATCGCGCGGCTTGTGCGTGCCGGCGAGAAGGGCTCGCTTTCCAAGGGCGGCATGGACTCCAAGCTCAAGGCGGTCAAGGCCGCAGTCTCGTCCGGGATCGACACTTACGTCGCAAACGGGCGCAAGAGCGTGCTCGCGCCGCTTCTCGCGGGGAAGCCCGTAGGGACATTCTTCCCCGGCTCGGCATTGTAATCCGCTTCGAGGTGCCTAAATGACGCTCAGGCTCAACGGAATAGACGTCGACTGCGTTATCGGGGAACGCCCCGACGAGCGCACCCGGCTTCAGACGCTTCGCGTCGACGTAGAGCTTGAGATTCCTGACGACGCGGCAGAGACAGATTCGCTTGCCGACACCGTGGACTATGCGGCGCTGACGGAGAGGATCCGCGCCGCGCTTGCGTCTGCGAAGTGCCGCATGATCGAGCGCGCGGCGAAGATTGTGAAGGACGTCTGTCTCTTCGACGCGAAAGTGCGCGCGGCGAAGGTCTCTATCACGAAATCCGGCGCGGTTCCGCATCTCGAGTCGGCTCAGGCGGTCCTGTGAACTTGGCTGGAGGACGACGATGAAGATCAGTGCAGTGGTCTTTGACTTTGGCGGCGTGATGACGACTTCGACGATGCCGCAGCGCGTGATCGCGCTGGCGAAGGAGAAGGGCATCGACTGGAACGTGTTTGTCGACGGGTTCAACGCGCACCGCCTCGACTACGACGCCGGGCACATCACGCTTGGCGAGATGTATGCGCTTATCTGGGGCGACGCGGGGCTTTCCGTCCCGGATGAGACGACTGCCGCGTTCATGAAGGCGGACGACGAAAGCTGGTGCTACCGCAACGAGAGGACGCTTGAGTGGATGAAGGCGCTTAAAGGGCGCGGCTTCAAGATCGGCATCCTCACGAACATGGCACCCAAGTTCGCTCGCGAGCATTTCGAGTCGGTATTCGCCGACTTCATTGCGCTTGCCGACGCGATGGTAATCTCGGGCGACGAGGGGATCGTGAAGCCGCAGAGGGAGATCTACGATCTCCTTCGCTCGCGCATTGGCCTTCCCGCCGAGGAGCTTTGCTTCATCGACGACGTCGAGAAGAACGTCAACGGCTCTCGCGCGGCCGGCTGGAACGCCATCCGCTTCGCCACAAACGACCAGGTCGAGGCAGACTTCGAAAAGTTCATCCTCTAATCCCATTCATGCCGTCGTCCCATTGGCGTTAGCTTTAGGGGCTTGATGGTTTTGCTGTGGTGAACTGCTGTGGACCGACTCCGCGAAAGCCTTGTTTCAAGGTGAAAACGCGCGGAAACGGCGGTGGATATGGTATAATACCTACATCACAAGGAGGAGATTGTATGGTCGACTATAATGCGTTGAAGAAGAAGTTCCCGACGAAGGATCCCCAGAAGAAAAAGAAGGTCGCCGCCATCAAGGCGATAAAGCGCGAGTATGCCGCAAAGCGCGCAGCTCTCGGCGGCGGCGCTCCGAATCTCAAGAAGGGCGTCGTCTTCTACGCAGTCGTAATCCTCGGGCTCATGATCCTCGGCTCGCTCATCCTCTCCGTCACCGGCAAGGGCGGGCCGAAGGAAATCTCCCGCGCGCAGATCCTCGTCAGGAAGTCGATAGACTCCGTAGCAGTGGCGCTCGGCCGCTACCGCTACCATGTCGGCAACTATCCTTCGACCGAGGAAGGCCTCGAGTCGCTCGCGGCGATTACGCCGCGGAAGAAGGGCTGGAACGGCCCCTACATCAACCATGTCGTGAAAGACCCGTGGGGGCACGACTACGTGTACGTCAACAACGGCGAGAACGAATACCCGACGCTCTACTCTAAGGGTCCAGACGGCAAGGCTGGAACGACCGACGACGTCCTTCCCGACCGTGCGCTCTACGACGCTCCTTTCAAGGACACTTCTTGGACGAAGGGCTGGATGCCGTACTACTTGCGTGGCTATGTGCTCGCTCCCGACAAGCGCACGAAGTCCGCGATCGAGGAAGAGGTCAAGGCCGTGCTCGCGGCGGAGCAAGGGCCTGCGGAGGGCGAGTTTGTCCTGCACGACGGCTGGGAGTTCTCGCGCGACCAGAAGGAATGGAAGTCCGTCCGCGTTCCGCACGACTGGGCGATCTCCGGACCATTTGACATAAAGCTCGACGGCCATACCGGCAAGCTTCCCTGGAAGGGCGTCGGATACTACCGCCGCACGCTTGAGCTGCCGCCTGACACGGCCGGCAAGTTCGTCGCACTACGCTTCGGCGGCGTGATGGCGAGCCCCGAGGTGTTTCTCAACGGCGAGAAGGTTGGCGGCTGGGACTACGGCTATATGTCGTTCGAGGTCGACATCTCCTCGAAACTGAAATTCGGCGAGAAGAACGAGCTTCTCGTAAAGGCCGACACGACTAAGATGAGGAGCCGCTGGTACCCGGGCGCAGGCATCTATCGCGACGTCAAGCTCGTCGTCGAGGACGCGGAAGACCGCGCGATCTGGGGCTCGGTCAAGATCACGACGCCCGAGATCACGCCCGAGCGCGCTAAGGTGCGCGTCGAATACCTCACGCCCGTGAGCGAGAACCCGATTGTCAACGAATTCGAGGTGGAGCGTCCCGTCCTCTGGGATGTCACGAACCCGAAGCTCTACGAGACGACGATCTGTGGCAAGAAGTACCGCTATGGCTTCCGCACCGCTGAGTTCACCGCGAATGACGGCTTCCACCTGAACGGACGTCGCGTTCAGCTCAAGGGCGTGAACCTCCATTCCGACCTCGGGCCGCTCGGCATGGCGTTCGACAAGGGTGCGATGCGCCGCCAGCTCGAGCTGATGAAGGACATGGGCGTCAATGCCCTCAGGACGTCTCACAATGCGCCTGCGGAGGATGTGCTCGACCTTTGCGACGAGATGGGCATCGTCGTGTGGGACGAGTGCTTCGACAAGTGGGAGGGAACGGCGGGGATTGCGCCGTTCGTTCCGCCGGAGGATCTTGTCTCGCGCAACCTAAAGCAGTTTGTGCGCCGCGACCGCAACCACCCGTGCGTCGTCGCCTGGTCGATCGGGAACGAAATCCCGCCGCGTCGCGAGGACAACCCGGCGGGAGTGTACGAGGAGCGTTGCAAGTTCTTCCGCGAAGTCGTCCTTTCCGAAGACACCACGCGTCCCGTCGGCATCGGCTGCTGCCATACTGACTCCGCGGGCCGCGGCGATTACGCCGCGCTTGACTTGACAGGGTGGAACTACAATTCGCGCTATATGCCGATGCGCGAGAAATACCCGGAGAAGCCCATTGTCTACACCGAGTCCGCCTCGGCCTTCTCGAGCTGGGGCTATTTCCCCGATGCCCCTTCGTCCAATCCCACGAACTACGACCCGAAGACAGTCGTCGACATCGATTCCTACGATCACTGCTCCGCAAGTTGGTCGGACATCCCCGACATGGAGTTTGCGAGGATGGAGCAGGATAGGTTCGTTGCAGGCGAGTTCGTCTGGACGGGAATCGACTACCTCGGCGAGCCGACGCCGAACCCGAACTTGTGCAGGAGTTCTTTCTTCGGGATATGCGACCTCTGCGCGATGCCGAAGGACCGCTACTGGCTCTACCGCTCGTATTGGAACGACAGGAAGGACACGATCCATCTCCTGCCGCACTGGAACTGGGATGGGCGCGAGGGCGAAAAAGTGACGGTCATGTGCTACACGAGTGGCGACGAGGCGGAGCTTTTCGTCAACGGTGAGAGTGCGGGCCGCAGGAAGAAGGTCAAGGATGCCGGTTCCATTGTCAAAAAGGGCGATCCGAACTACTACAAGGTGACGGAGCGCTATCGCCTCGTCTGGGAAGTTCCATACGAGCCGGGCGAAATCAAGGTCATAGCGTTTAGGAATGGACGCCCCATCGGCGAGGACTTCCGCAAGACGGCGTACAAGGCGGCGGCGGTGAAGCTTACGCCAGAGCAGACCGAGCTCGCGGACGGTGAGCTCGGCTTCGTGAAGGTCGAGCTCGAGGACGAGGATGGGACTGTCCTTCCGCTCGCGAAGGACCGCGTAAACTTCAAGCTTGAGGGCCCCGGCGAAATCGTCGCCGTCGGCAACGGCTCGCACAACGGGCTTGATTCGTTCACGGACACCTCTTCGCATCCGCTCTACTACGGGCGAGCGCTCGTGATTGTTCGCAGGACCGGCGGCTCGGGTCTTCCGCTCAAGCTTACGGCGTCGGCGTCGGCGGCTAGGTCTGCAACGGTGACGTTTGGCCGGAAGTAGGCGTCGCGGCAAGCGGTTTCCGAACGAAGGAGGATTGCATGGTCGACTACAATGCGTCGAAGAAGAAGTTCAAGAGAATCGTCTGCTGCGCAGTTGTAATTCTCTGCTCGCTCGTCTTCTCCGTAACCAGCAAGGGCGACCCGGTAGAGGGTGAGTTCGTCCTGCGTGACGGCTGGGAGTTTTCGCGCGACCAGAAGGCGTGGAAGGGCGTACGCGTGCCGCACGACTGGGCAATTGCGGGTCCGTTCGACCCGAAGATCGACCACGGCACGGCGATGCTCCCATGGGAGGGCGTCGGTTACTACCGCCGCACGATCGAGCTTCCGGCTGACGCGGCCGGCAAGTTCGTTGCGCTACGCTTTGGCGGCGTGATGGCGCGCCCAGAGGTGTTCCTCAATGGCGAGAAGGTGGGTGGCTGGGACTACGGCTACATGTCGTTCGAGGTCGACATCTCCGCGAAGCTGAAGTTCGGCGAGAAGAACGACCTTCTCGTAAAGGTCGATACGACGAAGATGAGGAGCCGCTGGTACCCAGGCGCTGGCATCTATCGCGACGTCAAGCTCGTCGTCGAGGACGCGGAAGACCGCGCGATCTGGGGCTCGGTCAAGATCACGACGCCTGAGATCACGCCCGAGCGCGCGAAGGTGCGCGTCGAATACCTGACGCCAGCGAGCGAGAACCCGATTGTCAATGAATTCGAGGTAGAGCGTCCCGTCCTCTGGGATGTCACGAACCCGAAGCTATACGAGACGACGATCTGCGGCAAGAAGTACCGCTATGGCATCCGCACCGCCGAGTTCACCGTGAACGACGGTTTCCACCTGAACGGGCGCCGCGTGCAGCTCAAGGGCGTGAACCTCCATTCCGACCTCGGGCCGCTCGGCATGGCGTTCGACAAGGGCGCTATGCGCCGCCAGCTCGAGATCATGCAGGATATAGGCGTGAACGCCCTCAGGACGTCGCACAACGCGCCTGCGGAGGAAGTTCTCGACCTCTGCGACGAGATGGGCATCATCGTGTGGGACGAGTGCTTCGACAAGTGGGACGGGACTGCGGGTGTCGCTGAGGGCGACACGCTCGAGGAATATGTCTCCCGCAACCTGAAGCAGTTCGTGCGCCGCGACCGCAACCATCCTTGTGTCGTGTGCTGGTCGATCGGAAACGAGATCATGCCAAAGGGCCAGACGGCCGACTGGACCGGCAACAAGCCCTACGAGCAGGGTGTCACCGCCGAGCGCTGCGAACTCTTCCGCAAGGCGGTCCTTTCGGAGGACACGACGCGCCCAGTGGGGGTTGGCTGCTGCTACCTCGAGTCCGTCGGGCGCGGCGACTACGCCGCGATGGACCTTACCGGATGGAACTACAGAGGAAAGTATGCGACGATGAAGGAAAGGTATCCGGACAAACCCCTCGTTTATTCCGAGTCTGCCTCGACATTTTCGAGCTGGGGGTTCTTTCCTCTGACGCCCACGGCAAATCCGACGAACTACGACTGGCAGACAGTCGTTGATGTCGATGCCTATGACCGTTGCGCGTCCAGAGGGGCCGACATTCCGGACATGGAGTTCGCGCGGATGGAGCGCGACCGTTTTGTCGCTGGCGAGTTCGTCTGGACGGGCATTGACTACCTCGGCGAGCCGGCGCCCGGCTACAAACTTTGCAGAAGCTCCTTCTTCGGGATTTGCGACCTCTGCGTGATGCCGAAGGACCGCTACTGGCTATACCGCTCGTGCTGGAACGACAGGAAGGACACGGTCCACCTCCTGCCCCACTGGAACTGGGACGGCCGCGAAGGGGAGAAAGTGACGGTCATGTGCTACACGAGCGGCGACGAGGCGGAGCTCTTCGTGAACGGGGAGAGCGCGGGCCGCAGGAAGAAGGTCAAGGATGCCGGCTCCATTGTCAAAAAGGACGATCCGAACTACTACAAGGTGACGGAGCGCTATCGCCTCGTCTGGGAAGTTCCGTACGAGCCGGGCGAGATCAAGGTCATAGCGTTCAGGAACGGACGCCCCATCGGCGAGGACTTCCGCAAGACAGCGTACAAGGCGGTGGCGGTGAAGCTCACGCCCGAGCAGATCGAACTCGCAGACGGAGAGCTTGGCTTCGTGAAGGTCGAGCTTGTGGATGACAACGGGACTGTCCTGCCTCTCGCGAAGGACCGCGTAAACTTCAAACTCGAGGGCCCCGGCGAGATCGTCGCCGTCGGCAACGGCTCGCACAGTGGGCTCGACTCGTTCGCCGAGACGTCGTCGCACCCGCTCTACTATGGGCGCGCTCTCGTGATCGTGCGCAGGACCGGCGGCTCTGGGCTTCCGCTCAAGCTTACGGCGTCCGCTCTGTCGGTGAAATCTGCGGTCGTGACCTTCAGCCGCAAGTAGGGCATTTATGGTATAATACAAAAAACGCGTTTCTGCATCGTTGCGGGGCGCGTTGGAGCAAGTCGACATGGAATCGGTCTTCAGCATGGCGGCGATAACGTTCTGGGCGCTCTGCGCGGCCGGAATAGCGTGGTACGCCTCAGAGGTCGCGAAGGACGTGACCTACGTCACGCTCGCCGACGGCCGCCGCCAGGAGCGGGCGCTACCGATGGTGTTCAAGATGCTTCTTCCTTTCGTCGGAAATCTCGACAGGATCGTTTCTCGTCCGATGTTCGCAAAGCAGGTCGAGACGGCCGACTGGATGCTTGTCGCGGCGGGGTTTGAAGGTCTTCTCTCGGGCCGCGAGTTCGTAGCGCTCAAGATGCTGTGTCCCATAGTCCTTGGCACTGCGTGGACCATTCTCATCGCGCTTCTCGGCGCGGCGCTTCCCGACTCTCCGTTTTCGTCGGGTTTCGTGCCGATAGCTCTCCTCGGTATCGCGCTCTTCTATCTCCAGCCGATGATGTGGCTCAGGGGCGCGCTCAAGAAGCGCCATCTCGCGATAATGAAGGCGCTGCCGTTCGTCCTCGACATCCTCACGCTTTCCGTCGAGGCCGGCATGGACTTCATAAGCGCGCTCCAGCGCAACTGCCAGTCGCGGAAGCTCGATGCGCTCAACGAGGAGCTTCTCCGCATGACGAAGGAGATACAGGTCGGCTCGTCTCGCAAGGAGGCGCTCAGGAACATGGCCGAGCGCGTCCGCCAGAGTGACTTGAGGTCGGTCGCGTTCGCGCTCATCCAGGCCGACGAGCTCGGCGTGTCGATAGGCGCGATACTCCGCATACAGTCCGAGCAGCTGAGAAGCCGCCGCTTCGACCGCGCCGAGAAACTGGCCCACGAGGCGCCGACTAAGATGCTCGGGCCTCTCATGCTCTGCATTTTCCCCGCAGTGTTCATAATCCTGCTCGGGCCAGTCCTGTCGCAGGCGATGAAGGGGATGCTGTAAAAAGAGGAAAGGCAAGAAATGGCGAAACGTCCAGAACTGCTGATAACGTCAGGGCCCATGTCTGGCACGCGATTCGAGGTCGGCGCCGGCGGCGTGCGCCTTGGCCGCTCGTCCTCTAACGACGTGTGCATACCAGACGAGGAGCTTTCCCGCAACCACTGCCTTTTCGAGCAGTCCGGCGATACGGGTATACGCGTGACGGACCTTGCAAGCGCGAACGGAACGTTCGTCAATGGCGAGCAGCTTGGTTCTGATTCTCGCGAGCTCAGGGCTGGCGATTCAATCGAGGTCGGCTCGACCGCAATCGGCGTCGTAGGCGACGAGCCGTCTCCCGCGCCGCGTCATGCGACGCCTGTTGCAAGGGGCGCGTCGATAGACCTCGGCCTTGGGACGGCCCCAGTCGTAGCGTCGCAGGGCGAGGCGACGCCTCGCCCTGCCTCGAGGAAGCCAGGCGGCCATCCTCGCGCGATGCTGGCCAATGTCCTGTGGATTGTCGCCGCGCTGATCGTTGCGGTCGCGATAGCCGTCGTCCTCTGTGCGCCGCGCGACTCCGAAAAGCCCGTTGTCGCCCCTGTAGTGGACGAGAAGCCTGCGAAGAAGCTAATCTCGCTTTGCTACGAGAAGGTCGAGGCCGACGCCACGCGTGTGTTCAGCTACAGGATGGACGTCGACAGCTCCGGCATCCTCCATGTCGCGTTCGACGACGTGCCCGGCGAGAACCGCCACGTCGACAAGAAGGCCAAGCTCTCCGAAAAGGCGATGAAGAGGATTCTCGAGGTGCTCGACAGGCCCGGTTTTGCCGCGCTTGACGACGCGTATACGGGTTCCTCCGTCGAGGACGAAAACGCGCTCAAGAGCTTCAGGATCCGCGTCGTCCGCTGGAACAGCATAAAGGACGTCCTCGTCGAGAACACCCAGGAGCCCGACGCGTTTCGCGAGGTGCGGGAGGCGCTTGAGGCGTTCTCTAGGAACGAACTCGGCATCTGGGCGATACAGTACTCTAAGGAAAAGCTGATCGAGCTCAGCGAAGAGAGCGCGAAGATTGGCGACACCAAGTGGGAGGACCGCGAAGTGGAGTATGGCAACCTCAGCGCCTCCGTAAAGGCCTACAGGGACGCGCTCTTCTACCTCGAGACGGTCAATCCCAAGCCGGAGAGCTTCTTGACCGTGAAGGAACGGCTTGCGCGCTCCGAGGCGGAGCTCAAGCAACGCTACGAGGACCAGCGCTTCCTCGTCGACAAGGCGATCAACCTCGGCGACTGGGAGGTTGCACAGTCCGAGCTGAAGATACTGTGCGAGCTCGTTCCCGAGAGAGACGACCCGCGCCATGCCGAGGCCAATGCGCGGCTCGTCGACGTCGAAAACCGCATGAAGAAGGCGAGGGGTGGAAAATGAGGGGAATCATTCTTTCGATTGCGCTCGCCGCGCTTGCCGCCTTTGCTGACGAGTCGAAGGCGATACGCTGCGACTTCACGAGCCAGCCCGAAGGCGCCGCTGTGATTATCGACGGCATGATGCGCGGCGTAACGCCGCTTACGCTCTATGACCTTGCTCCGGGGCCGCGCTACGTCAGGTTCGAGCTGGCGAACTATGAAGGCGTCGACGAGTTCATGTTCCTCCGCGAGGGCGGAGTCGTAAGCAAGAACGCCGTGCTAAGTCCCGTGAAAGGGCTGCTGCTCCTTGTAACCGAGCCAGCGGGCTGCGACGTCTCTCTTGACGGCGTTTCGTTCGGCAAGACGCCGCGTCTCATAGCGTCTCTTGACGCGAAGGACACGTATCGGCTTCTCGTGCAGAAGCCCGGCTACCAGCCGCGTACTGTCGAAGTGAAGTTCAACGGGCGTACGCCGCTCGTGAAGAACGAATCCCTCGTCATCGATTCCGGCATTATTGAGGTGACGAGCGAGCCGGCCGGTGCGGAAGTAACGGTGAACGGGCATCCGCGCGGCAGTACGCCCATGAAGGTCGAGGGTGTTCCCAAGGGGCGCGCGACGGTCGAGATCAAGAAGAAGGGGTTTGAAGACGAATCGCGCGAGCTTGCGATCGTTGCCGGCGAGAGCCAGACGCTGTTCGTGAAGCTCACCGGGCTTCCGGGCACGATGTCGCTCTCGTCCGTTCCCGACGGGGCGAGGTTCTACGTCAACGACAGGCCCGAGGGCAAGGGGCCGATATCGCTTACGGGTCTCAAGCCGGGCTCCTACACGATCCGCGTCGAGAAGGAAGGCTTTGCCACGGCGACGAAGACCGTCACGCTCGAGAACGGCGGCGTGATCGTCGAGGAGTTTCGGCTTGACAACGTTATGGGTCGCATAGAGGTGAGGACGATTCCTTCTGACGTCGAAGTTCTGCTTGACGGCAGCCGCGTCGGCACGACGAAGTCGAAGGGCGACGATGGCGACGTAAGCGAGGTGTTCGCGATAGAGAACGTGCGCGAGGGCGAGCATACCCTCGTGCTGAAGCGCGAAGGGTACGCGGACGCGACGAAGCACCCAGTCGTCGAAAACCGCAAGACGCAGACCGTCAACGTCCGGCTCAAGCGTGTCTTCACGCCGAACGTCGAGATCACGACAGACGGCGGCGTGCACCGCGGCGTTTTGATTTCCAACACGGCGAACGGCGTGGAGGTGGAAGTCTCGCTCGGCATAAACCGCACGTTCCCGCATAACGAGATCAGGAAGATCGAGTTCATCAAGTAGGTGAAACGCCGTCTCGACATCCTTCTTGTGGAGCGCGGCCTTGCCGAGAGCCGCACGCGGGCGCAGGCGCTCGTTATGGAGGGCAAGGTCCGCGTCGCGGGGCAGACCGAATACAAGCCCTCGCGCCAGGTAGACGACGAAACGCCGGTCGAGATAGAGTCTCCGCCGCGTTTCGTTTCGCGCGGAGGCGAGAAGCTTGAGGGCGCGTTCGAGCTGTGGGGGGCAGCGGTAGGGGCGTGTCTCCGACGCGCCCGCGGACGCCTCGGAGGTAGCCGCCCCTTGTGGGGGTTCGCGACTCATAGGGAAGCGAACACGCCGAGCGAAGCGAGTGCCGAGGCGTCCCTACCAGACGACCGCGGACTGCCAGGGGTTTTGAGTGCCGAGGGGAAGACTTGTCTTGATGTTGGCTCTTCCACGGGAGGGTTCACCGACTGCCTTCTCCAGCATGGCGCAAGGCGCGTAATGTCAGTCGACGTCGGCACGAACCAGCTCGCCTACAAGCTCAGGACCGATTCCCGCGTGTGGGTCAGGGAGAACTTCAACGCCCGCTACATGAAGCCCGAGGACCTGCCTGAAGTCCCGGCGCTCGCGGTCACGGACGTCTCCTTCATTTCGCTCAAGCTCATTCTCCCGCCGATATGCGGCGTACTCGCACCCGGTGGCGAAATCGTCGCGCTCATAAAGCCGCAGTTCGAGGTCGGAAAGGGCAACGCCCCCGGAGGGCTCGTCCGCGACGAGAGTCTTCGGCTCGCCGCGCGCGACGAAATCATCCGCTTTGCGAAGGAGGAACTGGGACTCGAGCTCCTCGGCCTTGCCGAATCTCCAATCAAAGGGCGCGAGATGGGGAACGTCGAGTATCTCTCCTGGTGGCGCAAGCCCATTTCATGAAAGCCCGATTTTTGATATACTATTCCCGTTTTTAACCATTAAAGGAAACAGGAGTCAAGAAATGGGCGAAGTCATCGGAGCCGGAGAGCTGCACAAGGGTGTGAAGCTTCTTATCGACGGAGAGCCGTGGGAAATCACGGAGTTCTCGTTCTCTAAGCCGGGCAAGGGCCAGGCGATATACAACTGCAAGCTGCGCAACATGATGACAGGCGGCGGCTGCACAAAGAGCTACCGTTCGGGCGACAAGTTCGAGAAGCCCGAGCTCGTGCAGATGAGCGTGACCTACTCCTACGACGACGGCACGGCGTTCGTCTTCACTGACGACAACTTCGAGGAGATCCGCGTCAGCTACGACGTCATGGGCGACAAGAAGTACTTCCTCATGGACGAGATGGAAGTCAAGGCGCTGTTCTTCAACGACAAGGTCATCGGCGTGGACCTCCCGCAGCTCGTCGAGCGCAAGGTCGTCAAGGTCGAGCCCGGCGTCAAGGGCAACACCGCGTCCGGCAAGGTGACGAAGCCGGCGACCGTCGAGGGCGGCTATACGCTGGCCGTCCCGCTCTTCATCAACGAGGGCGACGTGATCCGCATCAATACGGAGACGGGCGAGTACAACGACCGCACTTCGACGAAGTAAGGCCGCCTTTTAAGGGCCGGAGACCAGCCATGCCGGAAAAGAAGAGACGCATAGTCGTTACGAGCGCGCTTCCATACGCCAACGGTGACATCCACCTCGGGCACCTTGTGGAATACATCCAGACCGACTTCTGGGTGCGATTCCAGAAGCTGCGCGGGAACGATTGCGTCTATGTCTGCGCGGACGACACGCATGGCACGCCCGTGATGATCCGCGCCCGCAAGGAGGGAATCTCGCCCGAAGACCTCATCGCGCGCACGCACGCGATACATCTCAAGGACTTCACCGACTTCCAGGTCTCTTTCGACAACTACTACTCGACGAACTCGCTAGAGAACAGGGAGTTTTCCGAGCAGTTCTTCGCTGCGATGGAGAAGTCGGGCGGCATCACGCGCAAGACCTCGCCCCAGCTCTACTGCGAGCATTGCAAGATGTTCCTCCCCGACCGCTTTGTCAAGGGCGCGTGCCCTAAGTGCGGCGCGGAGGGGCAGTACGGCGACAGCTGCGACAAGTGCGGCTCGACCTATGGCGCCGAGGAGCTTGGCAGTCCCAAGTGTACGACTTGCGGCGGAACGCCCGTCGTGAAGGAGTCTGAGCACCTCTACTTCGAGCTCGAGCCGCAGCACGACTTCCTCGAGAAGTGGATTCCGGGCCATACGACGAGCGACGTCTCGAACAAGCTCCTCGAGTGGTTCAAGGAGCCGCTTCGCGGCTGGTGCATCTCGCGCGACGCTCCGTACTTCGGCTTCGAGATCCCCGGTTACAAGGACAAGTTCTTCTATGTCTGGGTCGATGCGCCGATCGGCTATCTTGCCTCGCTTAGGAATTGGTGCGAGAAGAACGGCGAGAAGTTCGAGGACTGGTGGGGGACAACAACCGGGGGCTCGGGCACCCCCGAACCCCTACCCAAGGTGGAGCATTATCACTTTATAGGCAAGGACATCATTAGGTTCCACTGCCTCTTCTGGCCTGGGATGCTGAACGTTGCCGGCTTCCAGCAGCCGAACAAGATCTTCGTCCACGGCTTTCTCACCGTCAACGGCGAGAAGATGTCGAAGTCGAAGGGCACTTTCGTCAACGCGAGGACATACCTCGACCATCTCCCGCCCGAGGCGCTTAGGTACTACTACGCCGCGAAGCTCGGCGGCACGACCGACGACATGGACTTGAATCTCGCGGATTTTGTCCAGCGCGTGAACTCCGATCTCGTCGGCAAGATCACTAACATCGCCTCTCGCTCTGCGCAGATGCTCCAGAAGAAGCTCGACGGCACGCTCGCCATGCTCGCGGGGCACGACGAGGAGCTGGCGCTTTTGAAGAAGCTCCGCGACGGCGGAGAGACGATTGCACGCTACTACGAGGATCGCCGCTTCAACCTGGCGGTCGTCGAAATCTGCCGCCTCGCTGACGCGGCGAACGAGTATTTTGACCGCAAGGAACCGTGGAAGACGGTCAAGACAGATGCAGAGGCGACTCGCGTCGTCCTCACGGCCGCGCTCAACGCGTTCCGCATCCTGGCGATTTACCTAAAGCCCATTCTTCCAGTCTATGCCGACAAGGCGATGAAGCTCTTTGGCGAGACGGAGTGGACATGGGATTCCCGCGACACGGCCATTGAAGGCATCGCGCTTGGGCCATACGAATATCTCGCGAGCCGCATCGACTCAAAACAGGTTGACGCGATGATTGCCGCGGCTACGGTGAAGCCCGCCGACTCTGGCGAAGTCGCCCACGAGTCGAGGGCGAGCAAGAACAAAGGAAAAGAAAGTTCCGCAGGCAGGGGTGCGGGGACGCCCGAGTCCCCGTCCGTTCCTCTTAAGGCGGAGATTGCCTTCCCCGATTTCGATAAGCTCGACCTCCGGGTCGGCGTCGTCGAGAGCTGCGAGATAGTGCCGAAGAGCTCGAAGCTGCTCAAGTTTGTTCTCGATGCGGGCTCGCTCGGAAAGCGCACCATCTTCTCGGGAATCCGCGGAGCGTATCCCGACCCAGCTGCGCTCGTCGGGAAGGAAGTCGTCTTCGTCGCGAACCTCGCGCCGAGGAAGATGTCGGTCGGCGTCAGCGAAGGCATGATTCTCTTCGCAGGCGAACCGGGTGTCTGCGGAGGAGTTGTCTCGCCCGCATCATGCGCGGGCGGCGGAACAAGCGTAACCTGAACGATGATTGACTTCACCGACAGCCAGAAGAAGACGATAGCGGCGGGAATTACGGTCCTGTCGTTGTCGCTTGTGTTCGCCTTTACTGCCTTTGTGCTGTGGGTTGTCTTCAAGGTGCTTTCGTTCGCGTCGTCCGCGATAATCCCCGTAGTGCTGGGCTTTTTCCTGTCGCTCTTTTTCAAACCCTACTACGAATGGTGGCAGAAGCAGGTAAGGAACCCGACGCTTGCGCTTGCCGCGATGCTGCTGACGATATTCGTTCCGCTTGGGTTCTTCCTCTGGTATGCTGGCGCTGTCACGATCGACCAGATATCGAATCTTATACGGCAGGGACCGACGATGGCCAGCCATGTCGTCGAGTGGTTCAAGGCGACGTTTCCGAGGTCGGTGTCGCTTCTCGACCAGCTCGGCGTGCGCTATGAGAACTTAGGAGATTTCTACACGAACTACGGCGGCGCTGCGCTTAAGGCGGGTTCTGGCGCGCTCAAGTTCGTCGGAGGCATTCTTTCCGCGCTTGTGACGCTGATCTTTTTCGTCTTCTTCCTGACGTCCAAACCGCGGCGCGGCAGCGACATCGTCTCGCAGCTCACGTTCCTAAAGCCCGAGACGCGCGACTTCGCCGCCGAGCAGATCGACGCGTTCGTCGAGATTCTCGTCAGCTTCTTCCAGCGCCAGACGGTCATCTGCCTCATCGAGGGCGTGTACTACGGGCTCGGCTTTGCGCTCGTCGGTCTTCCCTACGGCTTTCTCATTGGCTTCATGCTCGGCGTCCTCAATCTCGTTCCGCTCTTCGGCACTGTCGTGTGTCTTCCCGTTGCGATGCCGCTCGCCTATTTTGGCGTCGGCGGGTCGATGACGCGGCTCGTCCTCGTCCTCGTCGTGTGGGCGATCGGCCAGGTCCTCGACGGCTATCTCATCACGCCGAAGATCCAGGGCAACAAGACCGGGCTCGGCTACGCGGGCGTCATCTTCTCGTTTTTCTTCTGGGGGATCGTCCTCGGTCCTGTCCTCGGGCTTCTCCTTGCGATTCCGCTTTCGGCGTTCTGCGTCGTGCTGTGGCGCGCGTTAAAGTCTAAGTACATCCGTCCCGTCGTCTGACGGTTCCCGGCCGCCATGAAGAAGAATCGCGCCAGCTGGTCCGGATCGGTTGCATTCGTGCTCGCGGCGGCGGCGTCTGCCATAGGGCTTGGCAACCTTTGGCGCTTTCCCTATCTCGCGGCTCGCTATGGTGGCGGCGTGTTCATCGCGGTCTACCTTGCGCTTTCGCTCACGCTCGGCTTTGTCCTGCTCGTCACCGAGATCGCGATCGGGCGCTACGCTCGGCAGAGCCAGCTTACGGCGTTTGGCGTCCTCGGACATCCGAAGTGGAATTTCCTCGGCGTTCTCGCGACTCTCGTGCCGCTCTTCATCCTGCCGTATTACAACGTCATCGGCGGGTGGGTAGTCCGCTACTTCGCGGCGTATGCGGGAACGGCCTTCGCGGGAATTGCGCCGGCCGCAGACCCAAAGGCGTTCTTCGACGCGTTCGTCGCCGCGCCATGGATGCCGTTCGTGACGATGTGCGTCTTTACGGCGGCAGCCCTTGTCGTGATCGTCTTTGGCGTCAAGAACGGCATCGAAAAGGCGAACCTCGTCCTCGTGCCGGCACTTCTCGCGATGGCCATCGCGCTTTCCGTGTATGTTGCGACGCGCCCGGGCGCAGGCGCGGGAATCAGGTACTATCTCGTTCCCGACTTCTCGTCATGCGACAACGTCGGCAAGGTCGTGCTCGGCGCGATGGGGCAGATGTTCTACTCGCTTTCGCTTGCGATGGGGATCATGATCACCTACGGCAGCTACATGCGGCGGCGCGACTCCGTGCCAAAGGCGGCGGTGAGGATCGTCGCTGCGGATACCTTTGTCGCAATCCTTTCCGGCTTCATGATAATCCCAGTCGTTGTCGCGTTTGCCTCGGCTGGTGCGGCTGAAGGAGGCCGCGTAGTGATCGACGCAGGCCCCGGGCTCATGTTCGAGACGCTTCCGAAGGTCTTTCTCTCGCTTGGCGCGGCAGGGCCGTGGATTGGGCTCGTCTTCTTCACGCTTGTCCTCTTCGCGGCGCTTACGAGCGCCATCTCGATGACGGAGGCGCTCGTCGCCGCGGTCTGCGACTTCTTCAAGACGAGCCGCGGCAAATCCGTCGCGGTGATCGGCGCGTGGTCCATCGCGGTTGGCGCGCTCTCTGCGTTCGGGTACGGACGGTGGAGCTCGCTCAAGTTCTTCTCTCTTCCGCCGCTCGACTTCTTCGACACGTCGATGAACATCTTGACGCCCATAGTCGCCGCGCTTATTTGCGTGTTTGTCGGCTGGATCTTAAGCCCCAAGCGCATTCTCGCCGAGTGCCAGCGCAGCGGCGAGCGCGTCGGCTTCCGGCTTTTCTACGTCGTCATGGTGCGCTTTGTCGCGCCGATCCTGATTGTGGCGATCCTCGTCTCCGAGGTCTGCCGGTGTCTCAAGATCGGCGGCTGGAGCATCTGACTACACGACAATCGCGCCGTTTTTCGCCGTGACCTTGATCTCGGCTCCCGGGAGATACTTCCCCGCGATGATGTTCTTCGCAATCGGGTTCTCGAGTTCGCGTTGAATCGCGCGCTTCACGGGCCTTGCGCCGAACGCGGGATCGTAACCGTCTTTCGCGAGCTGTGCAAGCGCCTTGTCGTCCACGACGAGTTTGAAGTCCTGCTCCGCGAGGCGCTTTGCGAAGTCCTTCAGCTGGAGTTTCACGATCTCGGCTATTTGCGTTTCGTTCAGCGAGTCGAACTCGAGAATCTCGTCGAGGCGGTTCAGGAACTCCGGGCGGAAGATGTCCTTGAGCGCGTCCTTAGGCGCATTCGAAGTCATGATTATCACAGTGTTCTTGAACGACACCGTGCGACCGTGGCTATCGGTGAGCCGTCCGTCGTCGAGCACCTGGAGAAGCACGTTGAAGACGTCTGGATGCGCCTTCTCGATCTCGTCGAGAAGGACGACAGAGAACTGCTTGCGGCGCACGGCTTCGGTGAGCTGTCCGCCTTCGTCGAAACCAACGTATCCGGGCGGCGCTCCGACGAGACGCGAGACTGCGAACTTCTCCATGTACTCCGACATGTCGAGGCGTACCATCGCGTTCTCGTCGTCGAAGAGCTCCTGGGCGAGCGCCTTTGCAAGCTCCGTCTTGCCGACGCCCGTAGGCCCGAGGAAGAGAAACGCGCCGACAGGGCGGTTGCGGTTCTTGATGCCGGCGCGAGACCTGAGAACGGCGTCGGCAACTGCATCGACTGCCTTGTCTTGGCCGATTACGCGCTCGTGCAGCGTCGCGCCGAGACGCATAAGCTTCTCGCGCTCGCCCTCTACGAGCTTCGTCACCGGGATGCCGCTCCAGCGCGAGACGACTTCCGCGATCTCGTCCGAAGTAACGACTTCGCTCAGAAGCGCCGCATCGCCGCACTTTACCGCGGCCTCGTGCTCGCGTAGGCGCTTCTCAAGCGCGGGAATGTCGCCGTACTGCAGTTTCGCCGCCGCGTTGAGATCGCCCGCGTCCACTGCCTGCTGGTGGCGGATGCGCGCCTGCTCGAGGTCTGCACGAACCTTGCGCACTTCTTCGATCGCCGCCTTCTCGTGCTTCCACTGCGCCGTCATGGCGTCCATTTTCTCGCGCAGTCCCTTCAGCTCGGCTTGCAGTTCCTCGAGTCGTTTCGCGGACGCATCGTCCTTCTCCTTTTTGAGTGCAATCTCCTCGATCTCGAGACGGCGCACGTGGCGCGAGATCTCGTCGAGCTCCTGGGGGCACGAGTCCATCTCGGTGCGGATGCGCGCGCATGCCTCGTCGAGAAGGTCGATCGCCTTGTCGGGGAGAAAGCGGTCCTGGATGTAGCGCGAAGAGAGGACGACTGCGCTTACGAGTGCTTCGTCTCGGATGTGGACGTTGTGGTATTTTTCGAAGCGCTCCTTTATGCCGCGCAGAATCGAAATCGCGTCCTCCTCGCTGGGCGCGGCGACCTGCACCGGCTGGAAGCGGCGCTCGAGCGCTTTGTCGGATTCCATGTACTTGCGGTACTCGTCGAGCGTAGTCGCGCCGACGCAGTGAAGTTCGCCGCGCGCGAGAAGGGGCTTCAGCATATTGCCCGCGTCGGACGATCCTTCGGTCTTGCCAGCGCCGACGATGGTGTGGATTTCGTCGATGAAGAGGATGATTTTTCCTTCAGATTCCTTTATCTTCTTTAATACGGCCTTTAATCGTTCCTCGAATTGGCCGCGGTACATCGCGCCCGCCATAAGGGCCGTCATGTCGAGGGCGAAGACCGTGCGGTCCTTTAGCCCCTCGGGAACGTCGCCCCTTACGATGCGCTGCGCGAGTCCCTCGACGATGGCTGTCTTGCCAACGCCCGGTTCGCCGATGAGCACGGGGTTGTTCTTCGTCTTGCGCGAGAGTATGCGGATGACGTCGCGAATCTCGGTATCGCGACCGATGACAGGGTCGAGCTTGCCAGTCCGCGCGAGCTCGGTCAAGTCGGAGCCGTACTTTTCAAGGCACTTCTCGTTGTCTTCTGCTGGTTCAAAATTTGCGTTCATAGTTTTGTCTCCTTATTCCCTTATATTACAGAGCAATCGGAGTGCCATATAGGAAAACGGGGTTTATGTGGTAAAAATGGCGACATATTGTCTCTTGTGTGTCAATATGTCGCAATTTTAAGGTTTTTCAAAAAGTTTGTCATCGGCTGTCACTGGGTGCATACATTCACTTGGTTAAACTTGTTGCTCGAACCGAAGCGTCATCTTCAACGCTTCGGTTTCGTGTTTTTATGAAAAAGAGGTATTTGTAAAACCTCTTTTATGCTGCGAGGGCTAAAGGTCTACAGGGAAAGCTTCGCATTCGGTGACGGAATTCTGTTCGTCCACCTTTATCCCGACAGAAAACTTCCTATGCAAACCGTCAGATCCAACCTTTCGCGGAGCGAATGTCATTACCTGATATCCCTTGCCAGTCTTTACGAGTTGCGAAGTTCCGCTGACTTTCGTTGCGCCGTTGGCGAAGGAAACGACGCCATCTTTCTTAAAGGTCAGGACAAGACCGTCTTCCTGTTCCACTTTGAAATCCCTCTTGAATACCGGCATCGATGTCTTGGTATCCGCACGTTTCCAGAGATTCTGCCACGCAGACCACTCGTCGCACGACACTTCGCCTATCGCCGGAAGGTCGGTGTCGACAATGCTCGATGCGACCGTGATCACATTGGTTATCATGGCTTTGCCGTTTTTGCCGATGACGGTCGCGAGGAAAATGCCGTCCTCGGTGCTGTCATAGGAGCTCGCCGTGAGCGCCCATGTAAGGTTGTCGACAAGCATCTTGCCGCTTATCTTGCCTGCCGGCGACACCGTCAGCGCCTGGATGGCGCCGACTGCGTTGGCATCCGCGTCCCATGCCGTGCCGTCAAAGTTTCCAACCGCCCATGCGGGAAGGGAATTGACTTGGAAGTCAAACGAGAATGTCTCTGATGACTTGCCTGCCGTCGTCACCGTGAATACTACCTTTGACGGCGTTACGGCGCCGGTCTTGGCATCGACCTTGGATGCCGTCGTCGGAACGCCCGTAACCGAATATTCCCCAGTCGTCTTGTTCTGGACGAGTTTTAGCCCGGCTGGAAGCCCCGCGACCTTCACCGTTGTCTTTGAAAGCCCGTCCGGCACAATCGGCCAGTCAAGGGCGACGCCGCAATAGCGGTTGACGGGCGCGTTTGCCGTGCCGCTCGCCGCGCCGTTCAGCTTTGAGCTGTCCACTTCGAGGCCAATCGCGTCTTTGTCTTCCTGCGCAGTAACGAACTGTGCCGTGATGAATATGTCGTTCATGCCGTCCATTCTCAGCTTGATTGTCGCGGCGAAGGGATCCGGTATTTTGGCGTCTCCGCCGGTGATGACCCAGCGGCTGAAGACAAAGCCCTTGTCCGCCTTTGCCGTCAGTGAAACGTCCTTGCCTGCCGCGACCTGCCCGTACTTTGGGGTCATAGAAATCTTGCCTGTGGCGCCGGAGTCCTGCGTCAGCGATTCGACGGTGGCGACAATGCCGGGATCGCGGTAGACGTTGTCGCCGTAGTTCTCTCCATGGTGTGCGACGAGATTGACGTCCTTGAACACGGCAGGATATCCTTTTTTCACGTCAGGGGGAATCGCAACTACTACGTGCAGTCCTGTTGGCTCTGCGAGCGCATTTGCCGAGAACGACGCTTTGCGCGACTTCGCGCCGTCGGGGATGTCGGCCGAACCTTTTACGGCGCCTTTCTCGTCGAGAGCAAAGGCAATCTCGCAGGAGGCATTGCCGTAGCCTGCGGAGAAGGAATAGGCGCCCGCGTATGTGGCGACAAGACCTGCGGCAAATGCATCGGATTTGTCCGACCAGATGATGCGGTAGAGCGTCGTGTCGTCGCTGCCGAACGAACCGGCGGCCGCGCCAGTTGCAGAGTCGACGGGCAGGTATTCCGCCTTGAAGTCCGTGAGCGCCAGCGCCAGATCGCGAGTTATTTTGCCGGCGGTCGCCGACAGCCCGATCAGCAGGTTCGTTGTCCCCGTCGTTTCGCTTTCAATGGTGAAGGAATCGGCTTTGAACGTCCAGTTCGTGCCGTCCAGTGCGATCTTGCCCGATATCTTGCCTGCCGCCGTGATGCTCATCGTTGCCACGCCGCGCGAGGCGACGGATCCCTCGAAGTTGCCGACGGCCCATGCGGGAAGGGGGTCGACCGTTATCCTGACAACATAGGTCTTAGTCGACTTGCCTGCCGTCGTCACCGTGATCTTGACCTCCGACGGAGTGATGTGTCCCGTCTTTGCGTCGACCTTAGACGCAGCGGACGGAGCGCCGTAGATCGTATTTGCTGGGACAAGCACTTCCTTGGTCTTTGAATCGACAACGTCCTTTGCCGCAAACTTGAGCCCCGAGGGAAGCCCCGCCACTTTCACCGTTGTCGCCGAGAGCGCCGTCGCGGCGACTGGCCACTGGAGCGAGATGCCGCACATTACATTTGTCAAGAGCGTGTCGGAGGGGTTTTCGAAGGAATGGCCGTCCATTTCAAGCGCAATCGCCTTTGCGTCATCGGCGAGCGTCGCAAAACGCGCTTCGAGCGCCAGGTCTTCTGCCGGCATCTCGAGTGAAAGCGCCGCATTTCGGGATTCATCCACCAGTTCCCCGTCCAGATAATAGCCGCAGAACGCGAAACCGGCGTTAGCCGTTGCCTTCAGCGCGACTTTCTTGCCGTATGGATAGGAACCGGCGCCCGTGACCTTGCCCATTTGCGGAGCAGAAGCTCCGTCGCAGTCGACGACGTCGGCCGACAATTTCGGGAACAGCACGTTGAATCCGGCGGTAGCGACCTTCTTTTTGCCGTCCTTTGTCGCGGTGAATGTTACGGTCGTGTGCCCCTCTTTCGCGGCAATGCCGCTCAGTCGCCTATTTGGGGCGTCGTATGCAATTCCCTGCGGCAACCCCGAAACGGTCAACGTCCAGCCATTCTCCGCGACGGTCGCAATAATGTCCGACAGGTCGGGCGCGAGCCCCGCCCAGAGTGTGTAGGGGCTGCCGAGTCCGAATCCAATGAAGGCATCGCGTTCAAACGTGGCTTCTGATATGATTGAGCAGTTAAGATCCTCCTTGAAGGCACGGGCCTTCACCGTTACGCTCGAAGAGATCTCGAACGGTCCGCAATACTCTTCGCTTTCTTCCGTCGGATCCGTTCCGTCCGTCGTATACTTTATGACGGCACCGTCCGTGGCGCACGAAATCGTCACAAGTGTGTTTGGATAGAAGATTCCCCCGTTGGGCGAAATCATCGGCGGCGCGGCAGACTTGACGTTTATGACCATGTCGCATCCCCAGGAGTTTCCACAGGCCACGCTTTTCCCCGCGTCATTGATCCAGCACATGCCAACGTCAAGAGTCACGCTCGAGCTAGCGCTCCTTGTTGTCGTTGCCTTGGCCGACACACTGTAACCAGTCGCTTTCACGGTGTATGACTTGTCCGCGTCGACTACAAACGCATATATTCCCGATTCGCTTGTCGCCGTGCTGGCGATCGGTTCGTCGGAATCGGCAGAGAAGATCGCGACATCCACGTTGGGAAGGGGAGTGCCCTCTTCATCGGTAACGCGCCCGGACACTATTTCCCCGTTTGTCTCGGGGAATATATTGTATATGACCGATTCCACCATCGTAGACTCGTATTGGCCGTCGGCCGTCGTGATGTACGGCAAGGCATACCATACGTTGTCTTCACCTGACCACCCGAGGTTGACATGCGTATAGAGGGTCCCGTCTGAATAGCCGTAGCCGTCGGCGAAGGCGATGTGCCCGACAAGTCCAAGGATCACTGGCAGTCCTGCGTCAAGATTCGAGCAGACGATGCGATTGCGGAAACTCTCGTCCTTTAGATCCTTCTCGCATGCGCATACTATGGCGTTTTTGTATCCAAAGTCTTCTATCAGCACCGATGCCGAGCCTGCTCCGCCTGAAGAACTGGCCTCCTCGTCCCACCACATCCTCATTGCGACACCGCAGTCGTATGTCAGTTTCCCGATGGCGGCCAGCTGGGTCTCGGTCGCCCCTCCTGCGTACCAAGGCACATATTCGTATGCCTCGGGAATAAGTGGCATGCTGTCATAGTCGTATTCTCCGCCAAACATCGTCATGAACGCGTTTTTAGTCCGAACCTTGCAGCCCTTGGTCTTTGCCTTGACGGACTTTGGGTACTCATGATAACGCATGATTTGCGCAAGAGTCGTCGCAACGCATCCGCACGGATAGTTGCTTGGGGTGTAGTAGTTGTAGCAATTGGTGCCCATGTTGATGTATATGGAGTTGTTCTCTTGCCCCCACATTGACTTTACAAACGGCTCGACACGGACGTCGGAAACGGATTCGGCCGGGTCGGTGGCCGATTTCAGCATGTTCCTTGATCCCTTGGCCGAAGACGACGTTCTTGCGCCTTCCGAAAGGAGCCGATCCCACTGCCTTTGGGTGGCCGTGCGCTGCTGTTCCTCGGCCGTCGAAGCCAGGAGCCGGACCTTGCGAGCGGGAGTCGCGGGTTCGTTTGCGCGGGTGCGCATTGCGATATCGGCCTTGAGGATGTCCAAGAGCGGGCTGTTGCAGTCGCCCTTGCGCAGATTGCCTGTCGGCGAGAATGCAATGACCGGCTGGACAAGATCGTCTGCGCCCATGACGACGAAACCGCCGCCGTCAAGCGAGACGACGTGCATTTTCGCGTCGTCCGCCTCTAAGGTCTCGCCGTCCGCGGCGGATCTGCCGCGGAGACCATCCATGGAGTAGCCGAGGTTTATCCACGCCTGCGCTGCCGTCTTCGCGGACTCAAGCGAGACTTCTGCGGCATTTGAGATGGCCGGCGGGAAAAACAGTGCTGCGACTGCAATGGCCGAGGATGTCCAAGAAATGGATATTTTCTTCATGCGCGCATTATATCAAATTTTCCGCGTTTTGCCACTAGGGATCCCTGTGTAAAATAAGGATACGTAAAAAATCAAAAAAAGTTTGTCATCGGCTGTCATCGGGCGCATACATTCACTTGGTTAAACTTGTTGCTCGAACCGAAGCGTCATCTTCAGCGCTTCGGTTTCGTGTTTCGTGGGGGGTACTTCCTTTTGCGGCTTTAGCCACAAAGAACATGGAGAAGTTGGAGAGACGTGGGGACGGGCCCGAAGGAGCATTTTCTGCCACCGCCTGCGAAAAAAAATTAAAAAATTTTTTGTCATCGCCAGCGTCGGCGTGCATATTGCTTATTAGCAGACCCAATAAAATCAAGGGTTTTGCGCGTTTTTGCGGGGTAATTTTACCCACGAAAATTTTTTTTGCATACCCCCTTGCGCACAGCACACAAGATATGCTATAATGTCCGCGTTCTCGAACAACAAGGAGGATTCGGACGATGTGTCCGGGCCTTGGTTAACAGACCGGGGCACAACGAAAGTTGACTCTGAAGTTGCGAGAGGACAACAAGTTAACCACCGGAAGTGGACTTGAACGAAGGCAATCGGGTGATTGCAAGAGTTCTGGAAAGCGGAAGGTACCGGAGAAGGGTCCAACAAGCCCGACTCCAAAAAAAGGAACAAAAAAAATGAAGAAGCTCATGATTGCTGCCGCTGCTGCGGCGATGGTCTGCGGTGCGTCCGCTGAGTGCGGCGACCCCGTCATCATCAACAACCCCACGGGTGCTCAGGTCTACAAGGTGTCCTTCTCGGGCAAGACCACGATTGGTATTCCTCTCAAGGATGTTACGGTTGCCAACCTCTGCGGTGATCCTGATGTCACGCCTGGTTGCGTCGTTCGCGTCCCTGGCACGCTCAAGATCGAGGGCTGGATTGCTCTCTGCGATCCTGCTTGCGCGACGATCCTTGACACCTTCAACGCTCCGAGCTATCAGGCTTGGTGGCAGACGAAGCCCTACACTGCTGACATTCCTGACGGCAACATCGCTTGGGATGTCATCAACATCATTGGCAAGAAGGCGACGGACGCCGAGGCTGCTGGCAAGTTCACCGGCACGGTGACCTACTCTGCTGCCAACAACGTCACGTGGGCTATTGCTGACCTCCAGTTCGCTGGTTTCGGCAAGTCGGTCAACAAGCACGGCACCTGGAACTACTTCAATTCGTTCTCGGGTGACTTCGCGAATGCTCCGGTTGCTTCTTGGTACATCAAGGGCAATATCTGCGAGCAGACGCACGTCTATGACCCCTGCACCCTCACGGTCGACTGCCAAGAGGCCCCGAACACGGTTGCGTTCGGCAAGTGGGCGATGAAGTATGACAGCGCCGCTTCTAAGAAGCTGACGAAGGATACCACGCTCCCGAAGACCCCGTCGTATGCGACGATTCAGGCCAGCTAATCTTAGTGTAATTGAATGATTACCTAAGCGCAACGGGGGGAGGCGCAGCGCGCATCCCCCCGTTCATATCTTTATATAACTCTGGTAGTTGTTGGATAACTGCGAAATAATCAAGCCGTTTTACCCGTGAAGAAAAGTGTAGCATTTTCTGGATTTGCCTTGCTTGCCCTGCTTCTTGCTGGCTGCGCCCCCTCCGATGAGACGAGAGCTCCAGGTGAGTATGTTGGCGAGACCGAACGTCTTATGTCAGATTTGGCAAAGAAAGATGTGTTCCTGCGCGTCAACGGAAAAAATTTCACGAAGGCAGATTTTCTTGTTGCTGTTTCAATGCAGGATAAACTTCGCCGGATGTGTGCCGGCGATCCGCTGACAGGCCCCAACAAACCGGCAAAGGAATATTCCATTTGGTCGCAGCCACGGACCCTCAGTGAGGTGTTGCGCCATGCGCTTGTTCGCCAATTTGCCGAAGAGCACAAGATTTCCGCGACGAAAGAAGAATTTGACGGATATGTAAATACGCTTCTCCCCAAACTGAGGCGCAAGGGCAGGACGCTAAAGTCCGTTGCAGACGAATTTGGCAGGGACGAAGGGCGTCTCTTCATCAGCTATGTAGAGGATGATGCGTTAGCACAGCCCTTGAGGAATTATTTTGACACTGACCACACGCTTGACATAACCGACGACGATGTCATTGCCGTGTCAAACAGGATTATCCGCTTTCAAGAACGAGCGGCGGCGTCAAATGCCGTTGAGCGCGCCGCATTGGAGCGGGCCCTTGTGGAAATCAAGGGCGGGGCGGATTTCAGCGAGGTTGCCAAGAAGTATTCTGCAACTCCCAACGACGGCGAGGAATGGGGCGAGTACTTGCTTGAGGAAGTGTCTGAGAATCCGGCATTGGTTGCGTGGCTCCAGAAGGCAGATCCAAACGCCGTGTCGGGCATACTTGTGCTTGACGACGGGCTGTCTATCGTCAAGATTGTAGACTTGCGCCATGAGGATCTCCCGGAAGGCCAGTCGTCCGCAGAGCGGCGCTTGGTGTGGAAGCTTGCGCGCATTTCAAGACCTTTCTTTGAAACTGCGGACGACATGACGCATGACGAAATCGTCAAGATGCTGTCCGACTATCGCAACAAGAAACTCCAGGAAAAGGTGGGCAAGGCCATTATGGAGCGCGCGGTGATCGAATGGCCGTGCGGGACAAATCTTTTTCGGCGGGCGACGGCTCCGGTCAAGAAGCCGTCCTCAACGCCAAGTGAAACAAAAGGAGGCGGAAAATGAGGAATACTATTGGCAGATGCGCCCTTGCGGCGTTTGCATGCATTTCCCTCGCCGTTACGGCGCAGGCAAAAGAGGATATACTCAAGAAGTTCATAGACAACTACCGAGCGCCGTTTGACTCGGAAGTCCAGCTTGGAGTCTGGCATGGCGATCTTGACAAGTGCAAGGAACTGTCAGAGAAGCACGGCATTCCGATGATTGCCATTTGGAGCCACGAGGGCTGTGCGCACTGCGAGATTCTGGAGAAGGCGCTTATGTCCGACGCCTTCTGTAACTGGGCGAAGACTTCCGGCCTCATACTGTGCTTCACCTGCGACTACGACCCCAAGGGCCAGCGTCGCTACGACAAGCCTGATGGCTCTGACCGGGTAATCGGCACGACCGATGGCGCCTACTATTGGTTCTGCAAGCGGCCCGAAATGCTTTCGAGCTATCCTTACGTGCGTTTCTACTGGTACGAAGACGACAAGAAGAGAGTCGATACAGCCGTTCATGGTGACAAGGTAGACGGTCAGCAGGGCATTTCTGGCGGCACCTACGACAAGGCGGGGCAGAACTGCATAAATTATATCGTCAACAAGTCCGGGTTCAAGCCGTACCTCGATAATCCCAAGTCCCTCTCGTCGTATATGGGCGGCCAGTTCGAGGATGGCTATACTGACGGCAACCGTCTTGAAGCCGAGGCGGGGACGGGTGAGATCTCGTTCGACATGGTGCGTGCCGAGAATGTGGCTGCGGTCGCTACAAACAACACCGTGAAGGTAGTCGGTCCCGACATGCAGGTTGCCGAGACGGTCGTCGTCGAGTGGGAGGAGGGCGAGGACCAGAAGACCGTGACGGTCGACATGTCGAAGGTGAATTTCTCGAAGAACGGCGACAAGGCGCTTCTCATCGCTGTCGACGCCGATGGCAACGAGCAGGCGACGAACACCGTCACCTACGTTACGGGTTCTGGCGAGAGCTCGAGCAATCCGCTTTGGATTGGCGAGCGCAAGGCGACAACGGCGGATGGCGACATCCCTGTTCTCCAGTACGGCGAGTGGACGATGGACCTCGATGTAGCGAAGGCCAAGGTCGCGGCCGAGGAAGGTCAGGCCTACACGCTTGTCGCCGTAGGAGGTTGTCTGTGGTGCCCGGACTGCGCAAACACCGAGCGTAACTTCACTGAGGTCAAGGACGGTTCTGGCAACAACAGGCTTGCCACCTGGGCTGCCGCTAATAAGGTGGCACTCGTCGCAATAGACATTCCGAACTTCAAGACGAACTCGGTAGAGGCGGCGTCTCCGACGCTTCTGTCCCGCACTGCGTATACTACGACGCTGGCGCGTGCGAAGGAGTACCCTGCTTCCGGCGCGGATCCGGCGCTGACCAACGCGATGGCGAGGAGTGGCCTCGGCTACCTCACTCGCAAGGGAGTTTCCGATGCGGATGCCCTTGCGATCTTGGAGCGCAACCACGATCTCGTCACCACGGACATCTCGAAGGGCGGCTTCCACAGTGCGGCCGATTCCTCCAAGTACCGCACGAACGTCCCGATTTTCGTTGTCCTCGACAAGGCCGGCAACGTCAAGGGTCGTCTCGTCTATTTTGGAAAGTATTCAAGCCCCATGGCGGCCGACGCGGCCAAGTGGGACGACGTCATTAAGCGCTTCGACGAGATGCTGGCGATCGCAAAGGATGGTAGCGCCCATGCGGATGGCGGCGTCGTTGAGGATGACTTCCCCTGCGACGGCATTCATGGAATTGCCGCATCCGGCGGCAATGTCTCTGGCGAGATATCGCACTGCGACTTCCTTGACACTTACAAGCTTGAGAATTTCGATGGCAATGCGTTTCTCCTGGCGACTGTTGACGGCATGGACGATGCCGAGGTGACTCTGTCGATCGTCAAGCTCGATGCAGACGGAAAGAAAGTGACGGTCGCTTCCGAGACTGGGGCCCTCAATGACGGTGTAGTGCTGAGCGCTGCGATAGAGACGTCCGGTGAGTTTTTCATTGAAATCTCCGGAGCTAGCTACGCCGCCGATGCGTTCAGCGCCTTCAATCCTGCGGAGCAGGCCTTCCATGCCTACGAAATCGACTGCGCAGTGATTCTCATTCCTGGCGAGATGCGCTCGAAGGCCGTCGCGCCAGATGGATCCTCGACGGTTTCGATGCTCATTGAAGCTGGAGAGCTATACAGAATCGAGGGACTTGCCGACGACCATGGTGCCGCCCTTCTGAAGGTCGCGGACAACTTCTACGTGTCTACAGTTGCAATTGACGACGGTTACTCGTATGAGGACATGAAGACTTCGTCTCCCGGTGGCACCGTTGTCTACCAGCGCTGGGAGCCGGGTGTAGTCGGCTTTGTATCCGAGAAGAGAACTGTTACCGAGAGCGTTGGCGACGTCAAGGTCGAATTTGCCCGCGAGCTCGGTACGTCTGGCGAGGTGACGGTGCGTGTCTCCGTTGACGAGACTGCTACCACTCTCTACAACAGCGACGGGGCCGCGCGCTTCGAGTTCTCCCCTGTCGAATTTACATGGGCAGAGGGCGAGTCGGGCACCACAAATGCCGTTGTCGCCGTCAAGGACGACGCTCGCTTTGACGGCCCTGGCGTGGTGGTGTTGAAGCTCGAGGTCGTCTCTTCCGAGAATTCCGACGTCGAAGCGGTCGTCACGACCTACACGTTGACCGTCAACGAGGACGACAAACAGTCCGCTGGCAAGGTTGCGTTCACGGGGGCCGAGCCGTTCTTCTCGAAAAAGGGCACCGTCTACGCCCGCGAGAGCGAGGGCGCGACGGTTTACGCCGAGCGCATCGAGGCATCCGACGGCTTCGTGACGGTGAAGGTGAACGCGACGAACGGCGCGAAGACCGAGATTGGCGGCGTCGAGACCAATGTCATCGCCTGGGCGAACCACAAGTACGAAAGTCAGGCCGTGAAGGTCACTGGAATCGCGGCCGGCAAGTCCGCGAAGTTGATGCTTGCAGGCCCGACGGACGGGCTCAAGGTCCTCACGGCCTCCAATACGGTGACGGTTGTCGCGGTGGCGGATGACGCGCCTGCCTTCGAGCAGGACGAGGCGTCCAGCACTCTCTACCGCTATGTGGCGACGAGCAATGTCTACCCGGTCGTTTTCGCGGAGAGTGTCGATGCCTCTGCGGCGACGCTCTCGTTTACGAAGCTTTCCGGCACTCTCCCGGCGGGTCTGACTGCCAAGTACGACGCGGCTGCGCAGGGGCTCGCGATATTCGGGGCGACGACGGCCAAGCCCGGTGTCTACACCATGGTCTACCAGGCCGTGCAGAAGGTCGGCACAAAGGCCACGTCCGGCCTCACGATCGAGATCAATTATACTGTCGTGGACCCGACTGCGGTCGGAGGGGAAGGCGAGCCGTTCAACGAGGCCGTCGCGGCTTCGAAGTCGCGCACCTTCAAGGACATTCCGGTGATCGACGGCACTCACGGCCGCCTTGTCGGCCTTCTTCAGGTGACGATACCTGCTACGGGCAAGGTGAGCGCCAAGTACTCCTGCTCCGTTGGAACGGTTTCTTTCACGGCGAAGGGGTGGAGCTCCTTTGACACCGAGACCAAGGCCCTTGCCGCCAGCTTGACTTCCTCGAAGTCCGGCTATGTCATGAGCTTTGTGGCGGAGAACGACGGTTCCGTTTCCATGGTCATAGACGACCCGACGGCTGACGAGGGCTCATCGCTTAAGGCCAGCTTCAGCGGCAGCGTCTGGAGCAAGGCCAACCCGGCCTCGACCTGGGCTGGCCTCTACACGCTTGCCCTCAAGAGCGCCAAGATCAATGAGGCGGAAGGGCTCGAGGGAGTGGCTCCGCGCGGCGACGGCTACCTGACGCTAAAGATGAACACGACCTCGGCGATCAATGCCGGCACGGTGACATGGGCGGGCGTGCTGCCCAACGGCACGGCGGTGTCGGGATCCTCGACGCTGATATACGACGCGCTTTGCGACGACGCCGAGCTGCCCGTGTACAAGCGTTCGACCTCCGATGTCTTATCTGCGATAATCGACATGTGCACGATTGCGCAGGAGGATTCGGATGTTGGCGCCTTCTGGCAGCATACGGACAAGTACGAGGAGACCTCGTACCTTGTGGATCTTGACATACATGGGTCGCAATACAGCGCCTCGGCCAATCTTGCGGACATCTGCCTTGAAGGGTATGAGACTACCACGCCTACCCTGTCGTTCGGCATCGACGGGCTCCTCGGCTGGACGTCCTTTGGAGAGCCGTCCGAGGTCGCCGGCGTCCAGGTCACCGTTTCAGAGTCGACGCTAAAAGTTGCGGGCGGCAACGCTGCTGGCGCGACACTTTCCTTCAACCGCGCCACGGGCGTCGTCTCTGGATCGTTCAAGATTCCGTGCACGGCGGATTCTGGCGCGAGCAAGACCGTGACCGCGACATACAAGGGTGTCGTCCTCTTCGGGCTTGGCGAGGGGTGTGGCTGCGGCGATCCGGGATCAGAAGTAGTCCTGCCTTTTGTTGTCGGCGGCTTTACGTTCTCCGACAAGATCGAGCTGGGAAATGGGCGCAAGGTTTCGGTCAAGCGCGGTGGAACTATTGCGGTAGACAAGTGATTTCATTTCATAAAGTGGGGGTATAGCCAGATGAAGATGCATTTTGTTGCGGCAGTCGCCGCCGTTCTTGCAGTCGGCGCGGCTTTTGGCAAGGCAGACAAGGGGAACTGCCAGTCGAGTGCGGTTGCGCTCAAAGGGTCGCAGTCGGTGACACTGGTCAACGAGTGGGACCCTGAGTACAAGGAATACTACGACTACGGCGCCTATTACTTCCATGTCACTCTTTCGAGGGGCTCGGCATTTACCATCTGGACAAGTCCAAATGACGACATTTCGCTTGACGTCTGGCCGGCAGACGACGAAGTATGGGCCTCGTTCATGCCAGATACGCTGGACGACGGTACCCAGTGCGCACGGCTCGCCTCGGACGACTGGGACGAAGAAGACCCGGCCAAGGCGAAGTTCATCGTGCAGGTCTCGGGCGACATCGGCCAGAGCTTCATGCTTTACTCAGAGAGCGGATACAAGTCTTTCGTCCCTGTTGGCGCAGAGGAAAACAAGTATCGGCTTTCATTCACGGAGACGCCGAATTCGCAGAACTTGACTTTTGTCGATTCCGAATTCTGGATCACGGCCTCTTTGCAGAAGGGGCGCTTATACCGCGTCCGCACGGAAGGAGGCACCGCCGCCGCCCCCATTTCCTTCCTGATCGACGGGTACAGCGAGGAAAGCGGGGAGGTGTCCGGCTTCACCGTGTACGACGACCCCCAGTATGCGGATGACGCGAACAACACTGCAATAGTGTTCTCTCCGGCAGCGTCGGGAACGTATGTATTCACGGTTGCGGTCGCCGGCGCGGGCGACACGTTCAAGCTGCATTACCAGATGCTCAAGGCGCGAAAGATCACGGATCATGCAGCGACTTCGCTCGAGAGCGTCGGCTACGAGGCGACCTTCACGCCTGGATGCGCCATCAAGACATGGGACTACGCCGACTCCATAATCGACGAGCAGCTGTTTTCAATCGCGCTTGCAAAGGGCGATCGCTGGGTGTTTGAGACGTCTGGGGCCACGGTTCCGGCTACGATGGTCGTCTACAGCCCGAAGGGCGAGGAGCTCGCCCGCAACACGACGCTCGACGGCGTTGGTTTTGACGTCCGCACAGTCGTCGAGGCGACAGTCGCCGGCACGTACTACGTCGGCGTCTGCGAGACGGATCTCGAACCTTACGCAGAGCCCACGGGATCACCGCTTGTCCTTACTGCGCGGGCGGTTTCCGCGCTTGAAGGCGATCCGGACGAATGGGATTCTTCGGACGATGCCGTGGGGGGCGCGAACGGCCTTGCCGCCCTGCCGGGGACTTCGGCGTCAGACCCGTTTGAATCAGGGTCCACGCATGGTCCGCACCGCCTGTCTGCAACCGACTGGACCGACACATTCGTCGTGGCCGCGCGCAAAGGCATCGTCTACCGCATCGGAATTGAGTTTGCGGACGAGTCCGAGACCGTAGCCATCCCCATGTTCGTCGAGGTCTTCACGCTTTCCGGCACGTCGGAGAAGCGCGTCGTGGCGAATGAATTCGTTCCTGGTGGTGGCATTTTCATGCAGTTTGCGGCTGCCATGAATGCGCCGTACTACGTCCGATGCCGGACATCCGGCACCATTGGCCTCGACTTCCCTGCGTACAACGTCCGCGCCGTCGCCTATTCTGATTCTGGCGACGAACTCGGCATTCTCACCGTGAACACGCCAGGCGCGCCTTCGGCGACATGGTCGATCGGCAGCGAGACCGTCAAGTATCCGAGCGGATCCTCCGTTCTCATCGGCGGCAGGCCCACGATCAAGTTTTCGACTGTCAACGGCTACAAGGCCGAGGCGACGACCTGGACGGGCGACGTAAAGCCCGGCACCGAGCCCACTGTCGTCGAGATCAAGTACAGCGATACCTTCGACCCGAAGGACGATGTCGCGTCTGGAGCGACGGCTCTCACGCTTAAGAACGTCGACACTGTCTATGCCACCCGTACGCTATGGGAGGGCGACGTCGACAATTTCGCGATCACCGGCACAGATGGCTACTTCTACGACTTCGCGCTAAGGGGCGTAGAGGGCGATGGCGCCGTGTTCTCCATCACGAACGCCGAACTCGGCGTGATGGCCGAGAACGTGGCAACCGTGTCGCAGCTTGTGCTTCCCAAGACAAAGTCGAAATACTACCTGACGGTAAAGAATGACGAAAACGCGTCTACCTACGGAGGCTACACGCTTGGTGGCAAGTTTGCCAACGTCGGAGCAATCAAGTTCGCGAGCACCAAGGTCTCTGCCAAGGAGAGCGCGGCGTCCGTGAAGCTCACGGTGAACCGCTCGTCGAAGGACGGATACGTCCGCGTCAAGTATGGCACGGTGGCGGGTACGGCGGAACCGGGCGTTGACTATGTAGCGCAGAACGGCGTCCTCGAGTGGGCGAGCGGCGACAACAAGGCGAAGACAATTGAAATCCGCCTGCTCCCAGATCTCGTCCCCGTCTACGAGGGCAACAAGAATTTCACCGTTCAGCTCAAGGCACTGGAGGCCGATGAACGTGGAAGCGCCGAGTATCCTGCGGCGTTTGCCATTGGCGGCGACGTTTGCGCCGTCACCCTGACGGAGGACTCCAAGCCCGGCACCACGGCAGCGGACGCCTATGCGAAGCTGGCGCCGAAGCTTGCGACTGTGAAGACGGAGGCGGTTCCGCTTGAGTCCGGCACGTTCTACGGCGTGCTTGAAGAGGACGGCTCCTCCCTCACGAACGGGCTGCCTGCGCTGGCGTCCGTCACCCTGACCGCGTCCGCGGCAAATCCGTCCGCGCTCTCGGCCAAGGTTGCAATCGCCGGCAAGACCTATTCCTTCTCCGCGAAGGGCTGGGACGAGGGTGACGACGACGAGACGGTCAAGAAGGAGTTCCTGCTCGCCCAGAAGGTCAACAAGGTCGACGAGGAGACCGGCAAGACCGTGTCCGTAACCGTCACCAACACGCTCGTCGTGACTGTCGCAGCCGGCGCGACCGGAACGGACGGCGACTGGCTCAAGTCTGGAGGTTCCGCAGAGCTCGTAATGAACGTCCCGGACGCGAACAACAAGGGCTATCAGGAGGAGATCGTCTATCGCGGCTCGATCTATCGCAACAACGCGAAGATACAGGACTATCTGTCGGCGGTAACCAATTTCACTGGCTACTACACCGTTGCGCTTGCGGCGACCGGCGTTTCCGTCTACGATGCGCCCGCCGGCAACGGCTATCTGACGCTTACGATCGACAACAAGGGTACTGTCAAGGCGGCGGGCATGCTTGCCGATGGCACGACCAAGCCTTCCGTCTCGGTCGCTGCCTGCGCACTCGTCCCCGACGAGGCCTCCGCCAACGGCTATTCGATGTTGGTGCCGCTGTTCATGGCGAAGTCGCCGGCAGTCTTCGGCGGGACGCTCAGACTCTATGCGGACGAGTCCGGCAAGATCGTGGTCGATTCCGCAAATGCGCTTGTCTGGAATAACGACAACGCAAAGCTCACATACGCCGGCGAGGATTGCTATCGGTTGCTTCTCGACCCTGTCGGCGGGTGGTACGACAAGGTCGTGAATCTCCAGGCGTACTATCTCAACTACGCTTTCGAAGTGGGCACGGCGGACATAACCGAATTTCCCGCTGAAATCGTCGACGCCGGCTACAGGGTCGTGACGGACGTCGAGCCGAACGGAACTGCGGTGGACCTTTCGGGCGACGTATTCTCGACCGCAAAGAAGGTTCTCGCAAAGAACGGAGGTCTTTACGACCTCGTGGGCGGCGTCAATCCCTGCAATGTCCAGGTGAAACTTGCCCGTGCTACCGGTCTCGTCACTGGTTCCTTCTCGCTTTGGAGCGAGACTGAAGACGGGGCGAAGCAGAAGGAAATAACCGGAATCAAGCACAACGGAGTGCTCCTGCTTGCCCGCGACGCCTTTTCGTCGCTCTCCGACGAAGTCCTTGCCGCTGGGTTCTGCACGAAGGCCGTCAAGGTCTTTGACTACAACGAGTCGACTAAGAAAACCACGACGCGCAGCTGGACTTTCTCGCTGCCGTTCAACTTGGTCGGCGTCGACCAGGGCGAAATCGACTGGTGGGCAGACGACTGGGGCGAACAGCCGATCGACTGACGCGGTGGCTTCGTGCGTCAAAAGGGGATTCGGCCCGCCTCGGCGGACCGAATCTCTTTTTTACGGTTCGAATTGTGTCATGGCGCAAAATGCGGTATAATATCCGACAATGGAACTATCCAAAAAGTCGATTGCCCTCTCGGGCGCCGTCTTGCTTGTCGTCGGTGTCGTGTTGTGGCTTGTGTTTGCATTGGGTGCGAGCGCGCCAGACGACGGCGTGTCCAATGCTGGCGGCGCTTCTGCGGCGGGAGCCGTTGGCGGAAGGACTCGAAAGCATGTTTCGCAACGCATTCACGAGAAGGGGCGTCGGCATCGCGACGGCGTTGCAGCCGAAAGGAGGAGGCCAGACCTGTTGTCGGAGTTCTCAAGGGACGAGATCGACGGCTTGCCCGAGGAGTTCAGGAAGATATTTGAGGAACTTCAGGCGGCGCTGGACGCAGACGACTGGAAGAGGACTGTCAAGATAGTGCAGCGGATGCAGGATTCCGCCGAGTGGCCGGACGGGATCCCCTCTGCGCTTCACCATGCGGCGATAGAAATGCTGAAGTGGTTCGGTTCGCACGCCGCGCCTGAACTTGTAGGCTATCTCGGTTCAACTGATTCCGAGGTGGTCGAGAGCGCGACAGAGGCCATGCTTGACGTGCTTGGCGACTTTTCGCTTAGCGACCGCGACCGCAGCGCGCTGCTGCTGGGCTACATAAAGGTGATTCGCGATGCCGACATGCTTGACATGATGATGTTCGAGCTGAACAACATGCGTCCGACTGTGCGGGCCGAGACCGCTCTTGGCATCTGGGGAAGCGAAAACGACGCGGCGCGCTCGGTTCTTCAGGAGGGGCTCGACTTCTTCTTCGGCGATGCCGACGGCTATGAGGTCAAGGGGCAGGAGGACATCCAGCGGTATCTTGACGATGCCGAGCGAACGTATGCCAATGATCCTGACCTGGCCGAGAGCGACGAAGATTTCTATGGTGGGGACAAAGATGCGGACTGAAAGCAAGGAGGTGCATGTCATGAATCGAATCCGACTCGTCATAATGGCCTTTGCCGCGCTTGTCGCGGCTTCTGCGACTGCCGTGACAGTCGCGGTGGACGACTCCTGTGTCGGCATGGGATCGGTTTCCTGGAAGCAGACGGCGGTTGATGGCGGCACTGCTACGTTGACGCTTGCGGCCGAAGCCGCCGACGGATGTGCGTTCTCCGGCTGGACGGTGGGCGGCAAGGATCCTGAATGGGATTTCGACTTGCGGAATCCTTCGGTGTCCAACGTGGTCGTCCCGACCAATGCCTCAGTGACGGCGATGTTCGTCGCCGCATGGGAGGACACTCTCTACTTCGACTTTGCAGACGACCTTTCGGACCTTGAATGCGGGAAGGCCGTAGACGTGCAGCTTTTCGTAGATTCGGCGTCGTATCCGACACTGAAGTTTTCTGGGCTTCCGGCGGGGCTTTACTATGATGCGCGGACATTGTCGATACGCGGCACGCCGACGACGCCGTGTTCGAAAACGCTTGTCGTCACCGGCAGCAACGGGTCTGGGTACAAGTTTTCGCAGACATTTGACACGTCTGTTTCCGACATCTCCGGCGAAAGACTCGTTGGGCAGGATGTCGAACTCGCCTTGGGCGAGTACTATCATGCTTCCTTTGAAGAAGTCTTTACATGCTATGCCGAGCGTGTCTCGACGAAGCTAACTGGTTTTCCCCCTGGCCTCGAGTGGAGGGATTCTTGGGATCTCCTGTTTGGGACCCCGTCAGCCTCCGGCACCTTTGTCCTGCAGGCAACGGTAAAGTTTCCCGACGGAACGTCCGAGACGGCGACAGCGAGAATGGTGGTCGTGGCTCCCAGCCCTTCCGACTACGACGTGGATTTGTCGGGCATTGAGGACCTTGCCGTTGGTGACAGCCTGATCTCTGGCGAGTGCGAAATCGGCAGATACGAAGACGGCATCGGCATCGTTTCCGTGAAAGGGTTGCCGAGGGGACTTTCCGTCGAGACGTGGACTGACGACTCGGCGAAGGTCTATGGCATTGTGGGGCTTGTCCGCGAGCCGGGCAGGTTTTCCATCCACGTCGTGGTCAAGGCCATGGATGGCGACGATGTCAAGACGATCGATACAGAATCCGTGGTTTTTGTCTCCGATTCGCCGGGGCGCTATCTCAAGGTTTCCGTCGACGCCGATTCGCCGGATGGGAGCGGATCGGTTTCCGGGGGAGGCGTAGTCTCTGCGGCATCTGGCGCTACTATCAAGGCGACTGCGGCGAAGGGGAATGTCTTTGCGGGATGGTTTGACGCCGACGGTGAGATTGCCGAGATGGACGACGGTGTTGACTATCGTTCTCCGTCTGTGAGTTTCGGGCCCGATGCCGAATTCGAGTTCATGGACCTAAAAGGGCGTTTCGTACCGCAGAGCGAGGACGATACGGTCGAGTTTGAAGGACTTTCCGACGAGACGTTCTCGTTCGCCGCCGACGACAGTCTTGCCGAGAGCTTTACAGTCAGTTCACTGTCGCTTCCTGTCTTGAGCGCGACGGGGCTTCCGACGGGCGTGTCGATTGTGCCAGGGGAAGATGGCGAATACAGACTGGTCTACGACGGCGAGACGGTTGCCAGGCGTCCGAGCCCTGGTCGCTACGCCGTGACGATTACGGCCGTCAACCAGTCGAAAGCGAAGGCCACAGCAACGTTTTTGCTTGTCGTCGAGAATGTCTACAGCGACAGGATCGCCGTAGAAGACGACTACGGAGAGTTTGTTCCCGACGAGGCAATTGAGCCTATCGACCTGTCCGGGGCCGTCGATTTCGCTTCCGGCGAGACGCTCTCCGTCTCGGGACTTCCGCGTGGCCTCGTCTGGAACGCTTCGGAGAATGCAAAGACTGGAGCTGCTGCGCATACGATTACGGGAATTCCGACGCAGCCCGGCTACTACACGCTGACATTCACGGCCAAGGTTGTATCTTCTGTGACGACAAACGGGCAGGGAAGGGTGGTGTCGACTTTTGAGACGGCGACTGCGACGGCCTTCCTGACGATCTTGCCGTATCCGGAGCTTTCCATCGAAGTCGACGACGATGCCGCGGCCGCTGGATGCAAAGTTTCCGGCGGCGGACACTACAAGGTCGGCACGAAGGCGACACTCAAGGCGACTGCGGCGAAGGGCTGGGTCTTCGCCGGGTGGGACGGGGTTGGAGAGACGGTGCCGTTCGCGTCCCTTGCGCCGACCCTGTCCATCGAGACTGGACAGGACGACCTTTATGTCGGGGCTTTGTTCGTGCAAGTCGAGGACGATTCTCTCGAATTGCTTGAACCATACGATACGGAGAACGGCTTTGCCGCGGAGCTTGAGCTTGGAGTCGACGTCGAAGAGACCGAATACGCCTATCTTGTCGCCGATCTCGTGGATACGGTGTCGCTGCCGGTTGTTTCGGTTTCCGGACTTCCCGCGGGCATCAAGTTCAATGCGAAGACCTTTGCTCTTTTCGGCAAGCCGACGAAGTCCGGCGTCTACTACGCAACAGTCACCGCCAAGAACGCAGGCGGCTACTCGTTTGTCCGCGTGTTGAGAATTGCCGTTCTCGACGCCGACGGGGAATTGCCGCAGGAGGCGGGTCTCCAGAATGACGCCGGTATCGACTTCTCTCCGCTCGACACCTTGACCACAGGTGTGCTTTGTCAAGAGGGTGATGTCGTTCTCGAGGTTGGGGCACGTCCTGAAGTAGGAACGGCGGTTAAGAAGGTGTCGGTCTCGGGTGTTCCTTCTGGGCTAAAGGCGGCTACAGTCGTGGTAGAGGGCCTTGGGAGCATAGAACTTACAGGCACTCCGTCCAAGCCGGGGCGCTTGACGATGGTTGTCACGGTCACCTATGAGGACGGCAAGACTGCAAAATCGCAATACGCATTCAATGTCGAGGACGGAGGGTCTTACTATCTTTCCGTGCTGAGTGTCGATGATGAGATGGGTACGGCCTCTGGCTCTGGCGTCTATCCTTCTGGCGCCACTGTGAAGATTTCGGCAAAGGCAGCGAAAAAGTGTGTCTTCGCCGGATGGCTGGACGATGTGGACGGCTACCTGTTCGAGCCGATGGCCGAGACAGACGGTATCGACTGCCGCACGGCGACGGCGTCGTTTCCTTTCCGTCCGGACGACTTCCCCAGTAGATGTGCAGTCTATGCGGACTTCGCGTTGTCAGAGGATGACGGCCAGCCGTTTGAGATTGCCTTCGAGGACGGTGTCTGGGAAATTGACCCCGAGGCCCCGTCGCATTTCTGGTTCTACGTCGGCTCGTTGTCCCTGCCGAAGCTGACTGTCAAGAATCTGCCGAAGGGCGTTACAGTCGATCTCGCCCGCGGATACTTCTCGTATGTGCCGTCCGCGTCCGTCCAGCCTGGCATCTACTCCGTGTCGGTAACGGCGCAAAACCAGTCCAAGGCAAAGGCCACGGACACCTTCGAGATACACGTCGCGAACCGCGAGTCCGACATGATTTCTGGCCTCGACCCGTCGATGGATGCCTATCCGCTGTCTGTCGGCGTTGCGCTTGACCCATCTATCCTTGTTCCCGAGATTGCCGACGGCGCTTCGCTGTCGGTGAAGGGCCTTCCCGCAGGGCTTTCGTTCAAGAACGGCATTGTTTCCGGCGTGCCGACCAAGGCCGGCGACTACACGGTGACGTTCACGGCTGTCGAAGGCACTGGCAAGGCGAAGAAGACGGGCGTTGCCACGATTACTCTCCGTATCGACAGTCTGCCTTCTGTGCTTGTCGGTACGTTCAACGGTTTTGTCTATGACGATTCTGGAGATCCCGACAGGGCCGTGGGTATTGTCACGGCAACGGCATCGGCGGCAGGGAAGATATCCGTCAGCATAAAGACACAGTCTGGGACAGAGCGTTTTTCCACTTCCGGATGGTCGCAATTCGACGAGATGGGCGTTGCAGCTGGCGAGATGTCCACCACTAAGGGATCGAGCATTTCAGTAGCAATCGATTCGACCGTTGGGTGGAGAGAATGGCAGCTGTCGGGCACGTACAATTGCACGGACGGCGAATTCCGCATCCAAGCCCAGCGAAACGCCTTTGATGCCAAGACTGGCGAGGCAGACGCCCGAGGAGTGGCAGAAAGTCTCGCAGGGACATACAAGAATGATGCGCTCGCCGTTTCAGTTCAGAAGGCGGGCACTGTCCGCTTTTCTGGAAAACATGACGGGCACTCTATTTCAGGAAGCACGGTTCTCTTCTTTGATGAATACGGTAGTTTTGCAAAATATATAGGTTTTGATAAAGTAGCTGGAATTACTGAAGTGTATGTGGAGTTTGACGAGGACTTGGGAACGGCGCAGTGGAGTGTCATTGGAAATTAGTTGTGTCATTGGGTGTGACTTGACGCATATATATTAATAACAATGAAAAACGAAATTAAAACAGGTCTGATCGTCCTTGGGTCTATCTTGATAGGGGCGGTAGGGTCTTGGTTTGTTTTCAATGATGCTGGCGATGCTGCCGATTCATCGTGTGCTGTTCGTGAGCAGCGCCTTGCTAAAAGTCGTCGTTCTGGCAACGTGAAGAAGGTTACGGAAATCAGCGTCAACCGCAAGGGGAAGTCCGTGCGCATCGTTGAGTCTGAGTCGCCGCGGCCTAATGTGCTTGAAGCGGCCGAAATCGACGACGAAGCCGAATTGTCTGATCTCCAAAGGTCCGTTCTCGAGGAAATACAGGCCGCGCTTGACGCTGACGATGTCAAGACGCTCAGAAAGGCGCTGTCGAGGTTCACTGCTAGCGTGAAGAACGGCGGCCTTGGCGGCTATGCCAATGTTCCGCGTGTGTTGCGCTCGGCGGCAGTCCAGGCGCTTGGCTGGTTCGGCAAGGATACGGTGGTCGACCTCGTCGACTTCATGGCCGATTCTGACGACGAGATATCTTCCGATGCCTTTGACAAGTTTGAGTTCGCCCTTGAGGACATTTCTCTTGGCGACCGCGAGCGTGCCGGCATCATCAAGACTGTCTCGAAGGCGATTGCCGACGAGGATCGCATTGATTCGATGCTGTTCAATTTGAACGACATGCGCAATTCCGTCAAGGCCGAGACTGCCATTGCCATACTCACCGACGGGTCCGACATGGCGAAGGCAGTCCTTAAAGACCAGCTGGAATACTATTTTGAAGACGATGTCAAGACCATCGACGACATCAACAAGTGGCTGGCCGAGAACCCCGACGATCCTGACGACGACGATTTCTACGGCGGCGACAAGGAGTAGGCGCGCTCTTTTGTCTGGGGGCATGCTGGTGCCCTGGGAGTCGTGATTTGCACGGCGCGGCGGGCTTGGATTTGGTATAATAGGCGCACCATGTTCATCAACCTTGACAGACCGCTTGTCGTGTTCGACCTCGAGACTACTGGGCTGTTCCCGAAGCGCGACCGCATCATCGAGCTCGGCGCGATAAAGGTGATGCCCGACGGCACCGAGGAGGAGCGCTGCTGGCTTCTCAACCCCGGCATCCCGATCCCGAAGGAGTCCACCGACGTCCACGGCATAGCCGACGAGGACGTTAAGGACTGCCCGACTTTTGCAGACAAGGCCGACGAGATCTATGCGTTCTTCGATGGGTGCGACCTTTCCGGCTTCAACTCCGACCGCTACGACATCCCCTGTCTCGAGGAGGAGTTCGCGCGCGTCGGCATGAACTTCGGCGTCTCGTCGCGTCGCTGCATCGACATCCAGCGCATATACCACAAGATGGAGCCGCGCGACCTCACCGCCGCCGTGCGCTTTTACCTCGGACGCGACCACACCGGCGCCCACGGCGCAGAGATGGATACGCGTGCGACGCTCGAGGTCTTCAAGGCGCAGATGGCGAAGTACCCCGCACTCCCGAAGTCTTCCGCGGAAATGGCCGAGCTCCTTTCGCCGCGCGACCCGAATGTCATCGGCCGCAACCGTGAGCTCCTGTGGCGCGACGGAGAGCTCTTCGTCAATTTCGGCAAGAAGAAGGGCGAGAAGCTTCGTGACCTCCTCTTCCGCGAGCAGAATTTCCTAAAGTGGATCCTGAAGGGCGACTTCGACACCGAGGTGAAGGCCGTCGTCCGCGATCTCTTGGACAACGGGCGGCTTCCTGCCGCCCCAGCCGCAAAATGACGGAAGGGGCGTTCTTCCAGGATCTTGCGCTCGTCATGGCCGTCGCCGGCCTCGTGGCGGCGCTCTTCTCCCGCATGCGCTGGCCAAAGGTCCTCGGCTACATCGGCGCGGGCGTCTTGCTCAACAAGTACACGTGGGGCGGGAGCTTGCTCGCCGACTCGCAGTCGATCAACACAATCGCGCAGCTCGGCGTCGTGTTTCTCATGTTCTCGATGGGGCTTTCGTTCTCCGCGAAGGACATGAAGAAGCTGCGTGGCGTAGCCGTTCCCTCGGCGGTGATCGACACTATCGTGATGATCTGGCTTGGATACACGGTCGGCACCCGCGTCTTCGGCTGGTCGCTCGTCCAGTCGGTGTTCCTCGGCGTTGCGATGTGCGATTCTGCGACGACGCTTCTCGCGAAGGTCATCGACGAGGCGGGCTGGGGCTCGCGTCCGTTTGCGAAATACGTTCTCGGCACTTCGCTTTGCGAGGACATCATCTGCGTCGGCGCGATTGCCGTCGCGACGGGACTGGCGAACGGTGGCGGGATGTCAGCCGGAGCATTCGCCGTGTCGCTCGGCTGGCTCGCCGTATTCTTTCTCGCGGTGGTCGTAATCGGACTCGTCCACGTGCCTCGGCTCCTCGTGTCCGTCGCTTCGCGCCGCGATGACGAGGCGCTTGCCCTGGCGTTGCTTGGCATCTGCTTCTTCGTCTCGTTTCTTGCCTACCGCTTCAACTTCTCGCTCGCGCTCGGCGCGTTCCTTGTCGGTTTTCTCGGCGCGTCCAGCGACGTGCGCGAGCGTCTGGCAGTTCTCGTCGATCCGCTCAAGTCGATGTTCTCGGCGATGTTCTTCGTGTCGATCGGACTTCTTGTCGATCCTGCCGCGCTCTGGGCGCACGGCGGAGCGATAATTGTCGTTTCGCTCGTCGTCGTTCTCGGCAAGCTCTTCAACAACACGTTTGCCTCTCTCCTTTCGGGCGTCGACGTCAAGACCGCGGTCCAGAACGGATTTTCCCTTGCGCAGATCGGCGAGTTCGCGTTCATGGTGGCGATTCTCTACGCGCAGCTCGTTGGCGATCCCTCGAACCCGATGTTCTCGATAGCGGTTGGCGCATCGCTATTGACGACGCTCCTGAATCCGCTGATGATCCGCATGTCCGACCGCGTCGGCGACTTCGTTGAGCGCACCCTGCCGGGGCGCTTCAAGTCCGTCCACGAGGCCTATCGCGCGTGGCTCGCCAAGATCGGCGCGGCCGAGGGGTCGCCTGCGTTCCGCAAGCTGAAGGCCGAGCTGTTTCGCCTTGGCGTGTATGCGGTACTGATGATCGCCGTTGCGACGATGTGCACTCTGCTGACGCACGTCAACTACAACGGGGTCTCGCCATTCTTTGCGTCTTACGCCCACGTGTTCTTCTTCGTGCTTGCGCACCTTCTCTGCTTGCCGCTTTTGCCCCTTGGCGTCTCGGCTTCGCGCGGACTCGCCGACGCCGTCGGCGTGATGCTCTGTGGCGAGGGTACGTCGCGATGGCAGGTCTACGTCCAGCAGGTCGTCCGCATCGTAGTCTCTTTCGCGGTACTTGCGTTCCTGTGCGTCGAGTGGGCGATGGTGTCTGTCTCTATTGCGCCGAGGGGCCCGACGCTCTGGGTCGGCATTGGCATCATTGTCCTCGTCGGAATCATCGGCTGGCGTCGCTTCGTCAAGGCGGGCTCTCGCGCGAGGAAGCGCTTTCACGAAGCGCTTACCGCCGAGGAGCGGCGCGAGAGTCTTGCGCGGACGATGGAGCTTGTCGTGCCGGGTGGTGTGGAAATCGCGCTGCCCGCGACTTCGCCCGCCATCGGCGGCACGGTCGTGTCGCTCAACATTCGCGCGAAGACAGGCGCTTCCGTCGTCTCCGTCGTGCGCGGCGGCGTGGTTGCGCGCAACGTTGGCCCCGAGTGGGAGTTCCGCGGCGGCGACACCATCGTAGCGCTCGGCAACCACGCGCAGATTGCCGCGCTAAAGGATCTTCTGGGGGTGACGTCGTGAAAAAGAGAATGCTGCTCGCGGCGCTTGTCGCATTTCTCGCGCTTCTTTCCGTTGGCTTGCAGTTCGCGCTGCGCGCCGCGCGACCTGCTTCCGCGCCCGCAATGACGGAAGGCGCGCTCGCCGCTTTCGGCGGGATTCGCTCCATCGTCGCGGAAGTCGTGTGGTTCCGCGCCGACCGGCTTCAAGACGAAGGGCGGTATGTCGAGCTCGCCCAGCTCGCCTCGACGCTTTCATATCTCGAGCCGCACACGCCCGAGGTCTGGAGCTACGCGGCGTGGAACCTCGCCTACAACATTTCCGTCATGATGCCGACGCACGAGGACCGCTGGCGCTGGGTCAACGCGGCGATAGTCCTTTTGCGCGACAAGGGGCTTGTGCTCAATCCGACGGAGAGCGAGCTGTACCGGGAGCTCGCGTGGCTCTTCGAGCTGAAGCTCGGCACGAATCTTGATGCGGCATCCCCTGTCTATCGCGCGAAGTGGCGCGAAATCGTCGAGGACGTCGCGCGGCGCAACGCCTGGGAAGAGCTGAGGATGGACGGTCGCGTGATGGACGAGGTGACGAAGGCCTACGGACTGTCCGATGTCGCGGATCCAATGTATTCCGCCGTCTACTGGGCGCACATCGGCCGGGTCGTCTCGAAGAAGAAGGAGGACCTTGCGTTTCTTAACGAGATCATCCGCCAGTCTTGCGCAATCTACCGTCGTTCGCGCAAGAGTGAGAAGTAGGCGGCGTCAAGGAAATTAGGAGGACTAATATGAACAGAAGAGATTTTTTGAAGTCCGCGTTCGCAGGCGGTGCGCTGATCGCGACGTCGAAGCTGCCGTCGTTCGGCGAAGACGATCCGTCGGTCTTTCCGCTCCGCGGGCAGTTTGAGCGGATGTCGCTCGGCTATGCGACGGTGTATGTCGGGGCGACGAAGCCGTTTTCCGTCCTTCACATCTCCGACACGCATCTCTGCGAGGCGTATCCCGACGAGAGCGAGACGAAGCAGAAGCTCAAGGACATTCGCCGCAAGACCTTCGGCGGCCGCCAGGAGGAGGCGCTCCGCGACTCGCTCTCGTGGGCGAAGAAGAACGTCGACTACGTGATCCACACGGGTGACTTGATCGACTGGCAGAGCCGCGCCAATTTCGACCTCGTGAAGAAGTACTTCGGGGACGCGATGTTCGGTTCCTTGGGCAACCACGAGTTCACGCCCGACATGTGGTTGAGCGACCCCAAGGAGACGAACGACGAGCCGTGGAAGGACCGCACGCGTGCGCAGCTTGCGGCGATTTATCCCTTCGACATCTCGCTTCACTCCCAGGTCGTGAACGGCGTCAACTTCGTGACGATGGACGACGTCTATGGAACAGTGACGGCGGGGCAGGTCGAGCGTTTCCGCGCCGAAGTCAGGAAGGGGCTCCCAATAGTCCTCTGCATGCATGTGCCGTTTTTCACCGACGATATCTGGCGGGCGACGACGAAGTTCTGGAGGGACCAGGGAAAGCGATTCGTGGACGCGGCGATTCCGCCGCCCAAGGGCGATTACCTGCGCCAGAAGGAGGAACCCGTCACGCGCGACTTCATAGCGTACCTGAAGACCGAGCCGCTGCTAAAGGCGATTCTCGCGGGCCACGAGCACGTCATGGTGCAGGACCGCTTTTCGCCCACGGCAGAGGAGTTCGTCGTAGGCGCCAATTTCATGTTCTGCGGAAGGGAGGTTCTGTTTATATGAGGGCGTTTGTGATTGCAATGGAAAACGAGGCGGCCGTGGTTAGGCCGTTCCTTAAGGACGGCGACCGGCTCTATGTCGCGGGCGTCGGCAAGGTAAACGCGGCGGCGGCGGCGCAGAAGGCGATCGACGCAGGCGCGGACGAGATCATCAACTGCGGCGTCGCGGGAGGTCTCGATCCAGCGATGGAGGTGGGCGAACCCTACGAGATATCGCAGGCGGTAGAGTACGATTTCGACCTCACGCTCATCAACGGCACTAAGCTCGGCACCCACAACGAGCGCACGACGCCGTATTTCGACTGCCGCACGACTGGCAAGTTCCCCGCGCGCATCCTCGCGACCGGCGACCGCTTCACGAACGACGAGCGCGACGTCGAGAACCCGCTTGCGCTCGGAGCGACGGTTAAGGACATGGAGGGCGCGGCAATCGCGCATGTCTGCGAGCTGAACAGCGTTCCCTGCCGGATGCTCAAGTGCCTAAGCGATGTCCATGGCAAGGGCGCGATGACGGGGCAGTACAAGGACAACCTTGCGAAGGCCCTCATCCATCTCGGGGAGGCGCTCGCCTCCTGGATAGCTTAGAATAGCGTAAAAACGGGCGAAAACTGCCGAAACTGTGCAAAATGGGGCAAAGCCGCTACGATAAAATTCGCACTTGAAAGCAGAGGCACATTTTCGCTATAATATACGCTCATTTTGCAAATGAAAGGTAAAGAAAGAAATGGCTAAGCGCGACATTCCGCTCGATCACGTGAGGAACTTCGGCATCATGGCGCACATTGACGGTGGCAAGACCACTACGTCGGAGCGCATCCTCTACTATTCCGGCAAGAACTACAAGATCGGCGAGGTGCATGACGGCGCCGCGACGATGGACTTCATGGTCCAGGAGCAGGAGCGCGGCATCACGATCCAGTCCGCCGCTACGTGCGTTCAGTGGGGCGACTACCGCCTCTCGCTGATCGACACTCCCGGACACGTGGACTTCACGGCCGAAGTCGAACGTTCGCTTCGCGTCCTTGACGGCGCTGTTGCTCTCTACTGCGCGGTCGGCGGCGTTCAGCCCCAGTCCGAGCAGGTTTGGCGCCAGTCTGAGAAGTACAAAGTGCCGAAGATCGCGTTCGTCAACAAGATGGACCGCGTTGGCGCGAACTTCTACAGCGTCATGGAGCAGATGAAGAAGCAGCTCGGCGCGAACCCCGTTCCGGTCGTCATTCCGATTGGCGCAGCTGAGACGTTTGAGGGCGTTATCGACCTCGTCAAGATGAAAGCGCTCTACTTCGACATGAAGTCGCTCGGCAAGACGGTCATCGAGAAGGACATCCCCGAGGAGTATGTCGAGAAGGCCCAGGAGTGGCGCCAGAAGATGGTCGAGTCCGCCGCTGAGCAGGACGACGCGCTCATGGAGAAGTTCTTCGCGGGCGAAGAGCTTTCGGTCGCCGAGATCGAGGGTGCGCTCCGCAAGGGCTGCCTTACGCGCGCCATTACCCCCGCTTTCTGCGGCACAGCGTTCAAGGATAAGGGCATTCAGCCTCTCCTCGACGGCGTCTGCAAGTACCTTCCCTCCCCGCTCGACACGGGCGCGGCTGTCAGCCAGGACAACCCCGACGAGAAGCGCGAGGTCAGCGACGACGAGCCTTTCTGCGGTCTTGCGTTCAAGATCATGAACGACCCCCGCTCCGGCGGCAAGATCACGTTCGTCCGCGTCTACTCGGGCACGATGAAGCTCGGCGCCGAGATGCTCGACTCCACGATCAACAAGGAGCAGCGCATTTCCCGCCTCTTCCGCATGCACGCCGCCAAGCAGGAGCCTCTTGACGAGGCCCACGCCGGCGACATCGTCGCGTGCGTCGGCCTCACCGAGACGCGCACGGGCGATACGCTCTGCGACCCCGAGCACCCGATCACGCTCGAGTCGATCGACTTCCCCGCGCCCGTCATCTCGGTCGCCGTGAAGCCCAAGAGCCGCGGCGACAACGAGAAGCTCGGCGTCGCGCTCCACGCGCTCGCGATGGAAGACCCGACCTTCGTCGTCAGCT
>Ga0265298_10000674_pt1 | contig 49896 bp, 78 predicted proteins | sample AusTroGonzalo_MG_3_FD_193486 | JGI IMG/M metagenome (GOLD analysis project Ga0265298, IMG submission 193486) | Bovine rumen microbial communities from tropical cattle in Woodstock, Queensland, Australia - Gonzalo_01 | ecosystem: Host-associated > Mammals > Digestive system > Stomach > Rumen ...
GTAACAGAGCAAAAGACGCGTCCGAAATCTTCAAACCCTGCAACTCGAAAAAAGCCGCTATGTTTTCATCATTCAACATCTCTAAAAGTTTAGAAGGTATTTGAACAATGTTAACTTTATAGGTTTCAATCGGCTCTCCATCAAGCACCGCAAACATTTTTATAATCGCGGATTTATGCTTTTTTAAGATCACCTTTACTAATTCTGCCTTTGGTTTCGATGCATTTGCTTTGACTTCTTCGTCCTTGCATATTTCCATGATCGGATCTATCATATCAGCGATCACGTCAAGAGCATCTTCGTTTTGGATTTCGGATAATTTCCGCATCTTATTCCTCCTTAACTGTTACTGTAGCCTTTCCTGCATGAACGGCTTTATTTTCATCGTCAATAATTGCAACGACAATATCAAGACCTGTTGTCGAAGCAATTTCTGTGCTTCCGTCCCAATCTGTCCATGCGCTACCTGTAAGTACCGATCCTTCAGACGGGATTATTAATCCAACGCCTGTCTGATATACATAAGATTCATCTGTACCTGCAGAATCGCTACATGTAACCGCAGTTTTTCCTGTAGTGGTAGATGATGCAACGGATGTTACATTCATTTCGTAATCACCGCTCTCAGATTCTCCTTCCTTAACGTAAATCTCATAAGGAACTAAATCCTGATTATCTAAGCTGTAATGAGCTGTAAATGTGAAAGCAAACTGACCTTTTCCCTTATCGTTGGATTTAATCTGAAATCCACCTGTTGATAATGTGTTCAGCATGTGAATTGCAACGTATCCACCATTCTGAACTCCATTTTTATTGGAATAATCGCCAATCCACCATAACTCCTCAAAATCTGAATCAACGAGATCTCTACGAGGTTTAATGTGAGTAGCATCATTGGGATCTATATCAGCCGCACCAACAAGTTTTCTTGCCACACCTGCGGTTACTGTTACAAGTGTACCTGTAAGAGTGGTTTCTTCTTCGGTCAACTTCTTCAACTCTTTTGTATTCTTCGGGCAGTTATCAATGTCAGCTCCAAAATCCTCATAAGTAGGATTAGAAGCAAAGGTCAAACCGCCTGTGGTAGCGGCTAAAACCTCGCCAATAGCACCTGTGGCAGGATTGAAATAATCCGTCACGATACCTGCATTGAGCTGAATCTGCTTGAATGTATTCTGCGGAATTTTTGTATATTTCATTTATTCCATCCTCCTAACTAATAAACTCAACTTCTAAATTGAGCACTATACGTCGTATTGTATCGTTACTTACATCGGATAATCGTTGAGCCCAAGGCGTCCCCATTCTTACCCAAATCGTACCATCGTCGTAATCGAGGTTTACACCTCCATTTTTTAAGGCATTTTCTATTCGATTTGCAATTTCTGTTACACTCACCCATTTCATCGATCTATCAAAGATCGACACTGTAGCCGAAACGGGATAATCAAAAGATCCTACAGATACCGAATATGTTATATAAGGCAATTTTGCATCGTCAGGAACTGTATTTTCATCATATGCTTCTACACCAAACGATGACCAAAATTTATGTAAAGCTTCATATTTGTTCATCCGTTAACGTCCACTCCTCTGCTAAAACCTGCCTCATGTTCAGACCTGCTGTTGAAGGCGTTTTCTTGTCTTTACCATTCGATAAAACTCGAAAAATCGTCCCATCCTCTTCGCGTCTAATTACATCATGATACTGTAACATATTTGGTCTCTCGGTTGTGATTGTATACATTCCAACCACTCCCTGTTTTTCAGCTACCCTTGCCTGTAATGAGCTATCTTTTACTGCAACCGCTTTAATAGTAGCCCCGTCTGTCCACTCGGTACTATAACCTCCCATGTCATCAGAAACTGTACGCTTATCAATGATTGTAAAATCGCTCATTTGACTTGTTAACAAACTCATCCGATTTTCCTCCACTGATTAAGTTTAGGTCCAAACGCACTCCACCAAATCGGATGTGAATTCGAGCCACCATCCGATTGGTATCCTGCGCTCTTTGTATAGGAGTATCCTCCAAAACTTTCGGAGTTATATGGGGACATTACCTGACTATCGACACCGCCATACTTAGCAACCCATGCCGCGATTTCATCAACAACTTTTAAAAGAGCAGGAGGAATTGCAAGAGCCCAAACTTCACCCTCAAATTCCTCCGAAATTAGATGGGTTTCAGGATATTTATACACTCCGTCATTAAAAACCGAGCCTACAATCCTAAAATATTGATTGTTCTGTAAAAAGTCCACATCAACATTTCCATCATGTATGTTAAATTTTCCTCCGTACACTTCTTTTATAAAAAAGTTGTGTATATACCCAAGAATCTCTTCTAACATGCTTTTCCTCGCGTTTTCTTTGCCCTTCCTTTGGCTTTTGTAACCTCAGGCGTACTGACAGCCGTCTCTGTTTTCAGAGGCTCTTCCTTGACTTCAGAAATGCATTCCTGAACGTCCTGTGTCTGAATTATCAACGGAACACCTCTTCGATTATTCGATGATGCCAACTCGTTAATTCTCTGATCGGATACCGTCAAGCCTTCGCGAGGGAATATATCTCCCCCGCGATAAGCATGACTACAATCTTGGAGATCAACGAAAGGTCTTATAACCTTATATATCATGCACCTGCTCCAACTGTAGCAACAAAGAGAGAATTAGGATTGTAAAGTACAGGCATGAAAAGTGCCGAAGCCTTAGTCCAAAGAACTGCCGGATCCCATTCCATCTTCTGTGAAATGTAAACATAAGGTGATACGCCCGATGCGCTAGCCTGCAGAAGCTGACCATTATCAACCTCGGGAGGATTGCCCCATAAGCCGATACCCATTCTGCCGTTAGGATTTGTAGCAAAGAATGTAATCTTGTCAGCAGGGTAATATCTCTTCTGAGTGATAATAGGCTTGCCGTCTTCGCTTAACTTAGCATCTGCACCATATGTAAGATCATTGATGACGATTCTGTTGATACCAAACTCCTCATTGAGGTAGTTATTTAACGCTGAATTAGAAACAAGAGCACCAACACCGATGTTTCCGTTAATTGCCTTCTGAATGGAAGCATGCTTACGGATCTTTGAAATGTTCTGCTTAGAGGTAAGAATGCCTGAAATTACAACGCCCTTCTTGGTAGCATCTTCGATGATCGCCTGAATCTGCTCGGAAATATCATCATTCTCACCGAATGTGATTGTGTAACCAAGCTGATCTTCGGGAACGCCGTAATCAACGGTAAGATCAAGGTCATTCTCCTTGATAGTTACCTTACCTGTAGCCATGAGCTCATTCTTTGCAACCTTTGTACGAGTTACAACCTGATCTGCAAGACGGATACCGTCATTGATCACGTAATCATACATCTCATCGTTGCGAACACCTGCACGGGTAAGAGCTCTCATACGCTCACTCTGATTGATCTTTACCTTGATTAATCCCTTCTCGATATTGTGGTTATCAATCGGGATTCTGATTGTGGTATTTGCCTCTGAATCGAAGCTGTGGAACTGAGCCATCACAGGAATCTGATACTCACTTCTAATAGACTGCCAAGCCGCGATCAGGTTATTTGTCTTATCGTCTCCGAAAAGTCCGTCAATAGGATCATTAGGTCTGTTAACCCTGAATCCCATGTCAAGCCATTCCTCCTGAGGAATGAATCCTAAAATATTGTTTTCAAATCTAGGCATTATTTTATCCTCCTTCAATTAATAAGGTCTTGTAACTGCAGGCTCGCTTACGAACTTAAATCCAAGTGCCTCAAGTGCTGACTTAGCCGCACTTGCAAGGCGGACATCAGATTTCTCGTAGTAAGTCTTGGTCTTATCGCCTTCAGTATCATCGGATAACTCGTATCCGCCTGCGCCGTCGCTCTCATACCAACCCTCTTCAACAGGATTAAGAACAGCCGCATAATCAGAAACCGCGGTATGGTCATCATCATCGATGTAATAGGTCTTTGAAGTATTAACTGTTTCGTCTGTAGAATCAGTGTAAACATACGGGCTCTGCTCTGTGCCTGCTCCGCTTCTTTCCTGCCATCCCTGAGCCTTAGGACTTACAAGGTCTTTCAGAGTAACTGAATCATAATCAGCACCTGTGATTGCAAGTCTATCCTCATAAACCTCACCCTTGGTTACTACAGATCCGGGCATATTGCCTGTGCTAACATCAACATCTTCGTATGCAATACCAATTGCATTTCCATCATTGGTAGGATATGCTGTACCCATGGGCACGTACTTTCCGCCATTTGCCGCGGTCTTTACAAGTGCGCTATTGCTATTAAACTGCTTAGTTTTCCTTACACATTCCTCATGAGCGAGGAAATACCCGGGCGCATATACCTGAGATGAAGTATCATTCTGAATAAATGACATTGTTATTCCTCCTTTACTTTTCCGTATAAGTTTTCATAATATTTGTTAGCAAGCTCTGCCGCCCTGCCTGTTCCGCCTCCGTCTTTGTTATCATTCTTCGGAGGTGTTTCAACGCCTGCGCCTCTTGTTTCCTTGCTAACAATAAACCCACTCCAATCGGTCTCAATTTTCTTTTTGAGATCCTCGGCATTCTCAAATTCACCCTTGTCATTGAGTTTTAAATCGGTAAGACTTGTAACCTTGATGATCGAATCAATATACTTATCTCCGACCTTGCAATCTGAAAGAAGCTTGGTATAAGCCGTTTTGATCTGTGCCTGCTTTTCCTTGGTTGCTATGTCGGTCTTGTACTTCTCGAACTCGTCATGCTCCTTGGTGTACTTTTCCTGCCAATTATTGTCTGCGACGTCCTTTTTCAGGGTGTCTAATTCTTTTTGAACTTCAGCGAGTTTCTCTGCCTCACCTTTAAACTTGTCCCTATCTGCTTTAAGGGCGTCTGTTACGTTGGTGTGTTCCTCAATTACGGCACTGATCTGCTCGTCCGTCAGATTCATACCTTTTAAGAATGCTCTTGTTAATGCCATGTGTTATCTCCTTTTCTTTGGACAAATTCTTCTGTCTACGAGATTTTTGAGTAAGTCCTTCTACTCTTACTTTGATTATAACATATAAAACAGATGTTTGTCAAGTGGAAATCATATGTTTTCCAACTTGTTGCAGGTCTAAGTGTGTTGTATTGTATTGCATCCACCCGGGAGGGTGGGATGCAATACAACACCAACACATACTTCAAGACCGCCGATGTTGCAATGTTGTATTGCATGTTGCATAATACAACAACCCTATTGTCCCATACCACTGAGTTGATCATTCAGTATCTTCTGATATAATCCCATATGGTCCTCCAAAGCAGGTCTTATAAATGGTCTTGGGCGTACATATCCTGAGCTTATCCCCTGACCGTGTTCAGAAGTAAATTGCTCCCAAGCAGGCGGAACTTCGAAATAAGGACCTGTTCCAAGCTCAACATATGGCGCATACTCTACGTTACTGCCAATAATCAATTGATCTTCCGTGACTTGGTGAGTTATCGAATTTCGGAGAGTGCCTCCTCGGTATCCCTTTTTACCCGTACTTTCGGGTGTCCCGACAGGACACCGCCCCTTTGCATATTTCTCCGCTTTTATACCGATCATTTCAAGGGCTGTTTGAATTGCCTCGCTCGCCGCTTCTTTAAACTGATCGGTGTTATCTTCCATCGAAAAATCCCAACTCATGTCTCCACCTCCTTTTCATAGTGTGGACACATTGCATAATCCCACACTATGTCATGTGGCTTTCGAGTAAACTTATCACACGTCATATATGTTGATCTGTCATAAGTTACTCCCATTATGATTGCAGGCTTCAGTTTGTATTTACATGTTGCACATAATATATCATCGGGTGGATTGACCGTTCGAAAATCTTCTACTTCATATCCGTCTTTGCGGTTGTTTGCCATATATATCACCTCCCATTATCTATTATAACATGTCAATAAACACTTTGTCAATATATTTATCTGTTCTTAGCCTTTTCATAAAGATCATCATACCTGTGAGGATCTTGACCGATCAAATCAATATCGAGGTATATCTTACCCCAACTGTCTTTTTCAACCTTTGTGATTACGAAATCCGAGTTACGCTGAAGTAATGTCTCTAACTCACCTCCGAAACTACTCTGCGTCTGTATACCATCCCAATTGATGCCGTAATGACCTCCGCTGAACGCCGAGAATGGCTCACAATACAATGCCTGAGTGCCTGCAGGACAATATATATTGAGAATACTACCGCTAAAACCTTTACCTTTGGCTGAGCCACATGACATGAAACCCGCGTCAGAAATGGTTTTCCCAAGTAATAACTGTTCAAGCTCCTCCTGAGAAGCATTTCGAAGGGTTTCTGTAGGTATCCCGACAAAATTAGAAAGACCACTTATCGATTCAATACCACGTTGTAACCATGTATCATTTTGCATATGTGATTTTTCAAGCAGGTTTGTAAGATCATTAATCATGCCTTCAGCATGCTCTCTATCAAGCGCAACATTTCCGATACCTACAGGATTGCTCCAAGAGCCGTCATATCCTCTTGTAGGTCTGTTAAATTTACCTGAGCCTGCAGTGTATTCAAATGCCGCACGTTTTTCTCCATGCGTTGCATTTCTCCAAACTTCTCCTGCATTAGCTCGAAATGCGTTGTCTGCCTCTTTACTTGATTGCGCCCATATTGCGGCATCTTTACGTCCTTGAGTATAGGCGTCTTTATCAAATGTTTTGCTATAATCAGGCTTTGGTTTCAAACTGTTTGCAAATTTTTGTGCCTTGGTTTTCTCGGTAAGTAACTTGGAGTATTCCTCACCGTGCTTTTCAAACTCCTCCAATAGCTCCAGTTTATCGGTCATGCCCTTAACCTTAGCCTCTGCATTTACATATATCATCCACATGTTATCGAAGTCATCTTCATCCATATCAAGCGACTCCATAATTTCTTTTACCTTGGAGTCCTCGAATGCTTGCAGTTTATGTCCCGAATGTTTTGAAAGGGCATTCCACAACTCCTCACCCGCTTCTTCATCGGGAGCGATATCATCATAGAATTCCTTTTTATATTTGCTTATATGCTCTTCATAATATTCTTTCTTGGCGGAAATAGAATCTTTCTTCTGCTCCCAATCAGCATACGAAACGGACTTACCATACCAAATACCCTCAAATTTCTTATCCGCACCCTTGTCTTTGATTTCCTGCTCAATTTCATCGAGTTTCTTTTTGGCGTCCTCGTAATCCTTCTTCTGTTGTTCTTCCTCGGAGAGTTTCTTTGTTTTAGCCTTTGCTTTCTTTGCTGAGGCGGCGGATTGCTGAGGTGTCTTGCTTGGTTGAAAGTCTTTTCCATACTTGGCTTTATACCACTCTTTGTAGGTCATATCCTTTACGGGTTTCCCGTCAATATTATCGTATCTCTCAAACTCCTCGGGATAATCCTCAAGATCTCCTACAAGTGTGCACCTGCAGTTGTAAACCTCATGGGGAGGTCCATCAGGATCGCCCGGATATCTACAACCATTTGAGAATTTTTGTGGATGCCACTTGTCGCCAACTTTAATCGTCTCCCCGTCCATCGCCGCATGTGTATCACGTGTACGAGCGTCAAATGTTGCCATCCATTGTTGAATTAACTTGATACCTTTTGCCTTGGCGTCTATAAGACTTTGTGATCTTCCTGCATTCTGTGCTCCCGTCATCGCTGTTCGGGCAAACGTCATAGAAGAATTTTTATTCTGCATGCTCAAATTTTTGGATATCCGGTCCGATATCTTGTCGAGGCTCTCGCCCTGAATGATTCCCTGAGTAACCGCGTTATTAAGCTTCTTCTGATTCCAAATATAGTCCTTTTTCTCGTCGATCTTCCACTCGGGCAGGAGTTTGGGATCGTCTTTAATCAGCTTAACTACAGTTGCCTCGTCGTATATACCAAGACCAAAATTTATACCCGCGCCATGTTCAAGACCATATGAGGTGTAATTAGCATTGAAGGCAAAAACATCATGAGATTCTCCGCTAATTATCTTTGCCGCAATTTGGTTTGACTTCATGATTGTTTTTGTAATCTGTGCTTTTTTAAGCTTCCATTGATCACTTTGGAACACCTGACCTTTTAACCAACTATCATACTGCTCCTGAGTAATCTCCCCGTCCTGCAGTTTCTTTGTATATATGGTGTTTTTAGTAACAAACTTACTTGTAAACTCGTCCATCTTCTTTGAGATGTCCTGATATGCTTCGGCATATACATCTTCAATATTTTTGGTGAGTTTATTGATCTTCTTTTGTGTATAAGTCTTTCCTGCGTCCATAGGTTATCTCCTATTCGATCACGGTTACTTCTTCCTCTTCTTCAGGCTCTTCGTTTTGTTCGAATCGGCTTTGTGATTCTTCGTCCCTTCTTGCAAGAACATTTGCTACTTCATCAACGGAAATGAAAGGAAGCTTAGAAAGTACCGTCTCGTCATCTAAATAATCAGACGCAAGCAGAATTGTTTCGGTCTGCTCCTTCTGATTGGAAATACGATTTCTTTTAAACGTGGGATTATCTTCAATACCAACAATACCCAAAATGCCCTGTAGGAATTCATTTACCTGATATTCAAAGTCATCCGCCTCTTCGTCCATTGGCTGATACGCCGCGTCAATATGATCGTTTGTTGCGCCTGCCGCTACCGTATGTACATCTAATGCACCGAAATCCTCATAAATTCCTGATCTGATTTCATCAAGATATTCTTTCCTTGCTTGATAAGGTATCTCCTGAGTATATGGTGTAACTTTTGAATTATCGGTATCAGCAACGGCAATATGATTAAACTTGAGGCGTGATCTGAACTTCTCTAATTCTGTGGGATTCATGCCCATGCAGTTTTCGAGTATCCAATAAACTTGCGCACAATCGGTTAAATCGTTTGCAAAGCCTGAGCGGATAAGATCAAATGAATCTATCTTCTCTTTCATGCCTATAAGCGTGGATTGTTTAAGGTGAGATCCCCACATAGGTATGATCGGGAGATCGCTGTAATTTTCTTCTTCAATTGCTTCATCTCCGCCAACTTCGGTCCTGCTTACTACTTGCATGTATGCTCTTTTTGCCTGTATTTCTTCAAAATCAAATCCAACCTGCGCTTTGGATTTATACTTGGTATAGCCATCCCTTTCGTATAACACAGCAACCGTGGGTTTGTTTTTATCGATTCTCCAAAATCTGATACCTGCCCTTAACACGCCATTATCTTCATCCCACAAAGGAACAAATTCAGTGATCGGGAAAATGTATAACCTGTCTTTATTCCAAAAACCAAAGGTTACACCGTGAATCAAGGCATTATATCCTGCCTTTTTCAAATCAATGTCAAATCTATCTCCGAAAAATTCCTTGGTCTCGTCAATGGTAGTCTGCATACCATTCTGATCTTTCACAATTCTCTTGTGATCCGTAAACTGTACACCATTCCCGAGAAGATAAGTACACCTCTGAGTGTTTAATCTGTGGAAGAAATTCGAACATAATTTGTTGTTTGATGCCGTAAAGTCCTCTACAGGTGTACCCGTTAATGTAAAAATCGTCTTTACATAGTTTGTAATTGTTTCATTTCTCTGATGATCATACTCATCCGCACTCTTAGCCGTAAGATAGATGTCGCTTTTCATGTGCTGAGTTATCGCTTCGGTGAGTGCGCTTTCGATGCCTTCTGACATCTTCTTTTCAAAATCCTGATATGTGTACATTTTGCCTCCTCCTAGTATGTTTTAATAGGCTTAACAAGCCTCATTGTGTTTACAAAATAACGTTTCGAATCCATTAAGTGGTCCGCCTCTTTTACAGGTCTTTCGTCGAGTGCCTTAGTATCCCATACATATCCCTGCACTTCTTTTCTCCAATTTTTACATCGGGAGTGTATCTTGATTAATCCTCTCCGCATAGCCGTAGAAGTATTACGAATACCATTTGACACATCGTTATCTGCAGGGATCACCTTGAAATATCGTGATCTTTTAATCAAAGCTATAAATGATGCCGCAGAGGGATCTATAATTACGGGTATGCGCTCCAACCATTCGTTGCCCCATGCATCAATTGTCTTGTGTTCCTCGTTGAATTGTATACGTTCCTGAGCAAATAATTCGAGCATCTGCATATATTCATCATCGGTCTTTTGAACTCCTGTATCTCTCCCTGAGTAATACAACTCATCGGGAGCATACCATGTATCTCCACGTTTTTCCCATTTAAGAGCGGCAAATGGATTTGATGTTCCGTAGTCTATCGAGATCGCAAAATCGGAGATTGGCTCGGGAGGATTTTCCGTATATATTGCGTCAAGGAAATTTGGATAAATCAACCCTTCAGCTAACGTCCAAGCTCCGAGAATGTATCTGTCAAACCATACTGAGCCCGCATATTCAGCTTCAAGTGCTTTTACGTATTCTTTCGGTAAAAATGGGTTGTCATAGATCGTGTAATTCTGACAGTATATATCAACTCCTCGTTCTGCTGAATCGAGAAACTGTTTAAACCAATGATTGGGGCTTGATGGGTTTGTGGTAATGTCTGCTATTGACCAAGGGAGCGATAATCGGGACTTCAACATTTCAAACACTTCCATATTTATATCCGTTGCCTCGTCAATTGCGACATATGCTATCTCTGATCCTCTGATCTTAGCTACCTGCCGTATGTTGTCCGCGCCAATACAGTAAACTTTCTCTCCAAGAATTTTGGCTATATTTTGGGAGTTTATGCTTGAGGCTACTCCGTCACCATATATATCGCGCATTGGTTGCAGGACGTTTCTTTCTATATTCGCACGTGTTGCCCCAAGTATAACTCTAAGCCCACGGAGGTTTTTACGTTCCATGAGCCGCGCGGGTATGCAGTACGAGATCTGACAGTATGATTTTCCTGATCGTACTGCTCCGCAGGCTACATTCCATCTATGATGCGCCTCGCGGATATATTCTGCTTGTTTTTTCGTTAACTCAAATTGTGTCTGCATGTTGCTCCACTTCTTTTTTAAAAAGGAAAGCAAGCTCTCGGATATGTCTCCGACGCACGGAGACGCCCTTCTTTTGGCTTCGAGCGGTCTCTGCCGTCCAAAAGCACCCTTCCGTCACTCGAAGCCAAAGACGAGCTTCTTTTTTAAAAAGGAAACGCTACTGCTCGACGATTTCTTCAGTAGTCTCAATCTGCTTGCTGTTTCCGTTTTCAGCAACCTCTTTCATAGCAACAAGTATGTTCTGTACCGTCTCAACATACTGAGTCTGCTCCAAGGGCTCTTGTACTGCTCTCCACCTTCCGGGTAGTTTGTTGTAAAGATAAGTAAGGATCGCTTTTACATCGGGAGGCATGTGCTTTTTGTACTTCTTCGTCATGATCACATCGCCTTCCACCAATTCCCAAACTTCCTCCCAATAGTCATATCCTGTGGCTCTCTTAAGTAAAGCTTCCTCAACCGTCATATCCACAAGATCTTTAGAATTATTAAGAACTTTCCTTAATTCATCGGATTCTTTTAACCAATGGGAGAAAAAAGCAGTCTTACCAACGCCGATATAATCTTCTACAATTTTGGTTGTAGATATACCTTGCCTTTTCCACCCACCAATTAGTTTAAGACCATTATCAGAGAGCCAAAATGCCTTTCGCTCTCTCTGACCTTTGAGATTATCAGGGAAATCAACATATGCCATATATGCCACCTCCTATATCTATTATACCACATCTGCGGTCAGTTGTCAAGATGTCCATTGGCAATCTCGGCAATATAATAATTGGCTCTCTTCCGGTATTGAGCCGCTCGAATATATCCTGTTGTACTGTTGTGTTGCAGGCGTTGTTGTGTTGTATTGTGTTGCAACATTAAGAATGTTGCAATACAATACAACACGCAACCAAACGCGGTGTTGTATGATGCAACAAATGCCACGAAGCCCGTACGGACGGGCATTCTGACGTGTTGCATACCCTTGCGTTGCATTCGGTGTTGTATTATGCAACACGAGAGGGTTGTTGCATAGTATGCAACAATGTTGCAACAATACAACAACAAACGTTTGTTTGCTGAAATCGAACACACGTTTTGTGCAATTTGCACAATCGAGGATGCTAAACTTTGTGCAATCTGCTAATTGACAAAAGTATATTTTCCATGTTATAATGTTTTTAGAAACAAACAAAACACACCACCACTTCAGACAGGGTGGAACACAGAAAAGGAGATCACAATTATGAAGAACACAAACGCAAACAACGGACAGGCACAGATCATCGGAATCGAAGTTAACGGAATCAAGTACACACAGACCAGACCCGGGTACTACTACAAGAACGAGAACGGCAAGCAGGTAAGAATCCCGAAGAACGAGTGGGAGCAGGTATTTGCTGAGTACACTCAGACAGCAAGCGATAACGCAGATCAGGACGCATGGCAGGCAGAAGCAGACGCAGAGAAGCAGGCAAGAGAGCAGAAGCAGGCAAACGACGACAAGCAGGCAGAGAAGAACATGAACAAGCAGGCAACCAAGAAGGCAAGCAAGCCTCGCAAGAGCAAGGACATCGCATTCGAGGGAACGTTCGAATACGCAAACGAGGAATTCCACATCACCCTTACTGCAAAGCAGGTAAAATTCATTAAGAGGATGCCCGAGGATGACTTCTACGAGCATGGACTCGATAGCACACTTTGGATAGACGTTTTCTGCGACACAATCGCTGACGAATTCAACCCTATGGCAGTTGGTGCAATGGTAAGCACACTCCGCGAGAAGAAGCTCCTCGGAGTAGACGTGCAGAAGATGAACGGCAAGAAGTGCAAATACTTATTCTTCACCGCACTTGGAATGCAGGTAGCAAAGGAATTGGGGCTCAACTAAGAGCCTCTTCCTTTTTAAAAAGGAGGGCTGAGATATGGCGGACACGACAGACAAGAGTTGGTTTGAGATATGGTTTGAGGATATGCAGAGCATAATAGCAACAATGCAGAGAAACATGCAGGCGGACATAGAAGTCGGGTACAACCCGCAGGGGCACTGCATTCGCAAACAGCAGGTGGAGATCGAGGAAAAGCAGAGAATATTCGACCTGCAGATGGAGCAATTTAAGTACATGGAAGATGCAAAAGTGAACAGATGGTGTTACTACGACCTGAAGAAGAGAGGAGCGATTACATGATATACGGAGCAATAGCAGGAGATATAATTGGTAGCAGGTTTGAATTTGATATGCCGAATTGGAGGAGGGACTTCGATCTCTTCACCGAGGAGAGCAAATTTACGGACGATACAGTGATGACCGTCGCGATCGGTATGGCATTAATAGATATGCCCGATGACATAAAGAACGAGCGGGCGTATAAGAAGACGTTCATACAGGAAATGCAGGGACTTGGAAGACAATTTCCCGATGCAGGGTATGGCGCAGGATTCGGGGTATGGCTGAAAATGGACCACCCGCAACCGTACGGGAGCTTTGGAAACGGCTCGGCGATGAGAGTATCGGCAATCGGATGGAAATACAACGACCTCGACAGGACAAGACAGGTAGCGCGATGGAGTGCAGAGGTATCTCATAATCATCCTGAGGGAGTGAAAGGAGCAGAGGCAACAGCAACTGCAATATGGATGGCGCGAAATGGCTTCTCGAAAGACGAGATAGCAGAAAAGATGATCGAGGAATTTGATTACGATCTGTCAAAGACAGTAGATGAGTACATAGTTGAACATATGCATGACGAGACGTGTATGGACACAATGCCGAAAGCATTAATGGCATTCTACGAGGGCACGGACTTTGAGAGCGTAATCAGGAACGCGGTAGCGATGGGAGGAGACACGGACACGATAGCGGCAATCGCAGGAAGTATAGCAGAGGCAATGTACGGAGTGCCTGACATGATCAAAACATCCTGTTACCGCAGGTTGACACCATTGTTAAGACGTATGGTGGACCTCATTGAAGACAGCGAAGAATAACTATTGTCAAAAATATACTTGACAAAATGGCATTTGATGTGTTATAATGTAATTAGAACAAATAACAAAGTTGGTGACCTATCAGACGACACGGGGAGAATGGAGATCATATGAATAATCAGAGAATTTTTGTTGACAGATCAACTACATGGCATGCAATCGGTAAGAGCGTAGAAGAGTGTAAGAACATGGAGCAGGTGCTCAAGGCGAGCGGACTTGACTATGAGGTAACTAAAGAGCCGATATCCTTACTCGGCAGTAACAAAGCGATTCCGAACAGATTTGTAACCTGCAGACCTGAGAATGGTGGACTTAAGATATACGACGTAGTAAGCGACAAATATCAGATCATACAGAACAGAGACGCATTTGACTTTGTGAACTACATGGGCGATGACTTCCAGTTTGAGAAGGCAGGCGAGACAAAGAGTGGCATGGTTTACATCATCGGCAAGCTCCCCGAAGTAAATATCCTTGGAGATGCCTTTACACCACACGTAATTTTCCGCAACGGCTTTGATGGAAAAATCAAAATCACAGCCGCAATTACACCGCTCCGCTTGGTGTGCCAAAACCAATTTAATTTCGCATTCAAGAATGCAAGCAACGCAACCACGATCAGGCACGTAGGCAACGCAGAAAAGAAGCTTGCCGAAGCAAAAGAAATCCTTAGACTTTCAGCGGACTACATGAGCGAATTAAATACAATGGCGGAGCAATTCGCAAAGATCAAGATGAACAAAGACCGCCTGCAGAAGGTAACAAATCTCCTCTTCCCGTTGCCCGAGGGCGTTGAAATGAACGCATACAAGCGCAAGCATTTGGAAGATCAGAGAGCGGCATTCCTCAAGGCTCACGAGGCAGAGGACAACGCAAACTTCAGAGGCACGGCATGGGGACTTGTAAACGCCTACACGGATATGATCACCCATAAAGAGCCTGCAGGCAACCGCGATGACAAACTCGAAGGTAAGTTTGTAAATACCACCTTCAAGGTAACAATGAATCCGATAATCAACGCAATCGAGGCAGTGGCTTAACAGCCACTCCTCACCCTTGGAAAGGAGATCACGACATGGAAGATAAGAATAAAATCAGGGATAAGATCAAGAAACTGTTAGCATTGGGGCAATCACCGAACGAGAATGAAGCGCGGGACGCGATCTTGTTAGCACGGAAGCTCATGATAAAGCATAAAATGTCCGAGGCAGATATCACTGATCATGATGCAAGCAAAATGGTACATCAGACCTGCGACATCAAATGGACCACCGATTCGGGTGAGATATGGATCACAGACATTTGCAGATTGATATCCGACAACTATTGTTGCGTTTCCGCTTGGAATCATCAGCACGGGACGCGTACTTATAAGCTTGTATTAACAGGAATGGAGAACGACCTGCAGGTATGTAAAGATGTAATCGAATACGCGGTTGGATTTGTAAGAGGGCGGATAAAGATACAGCAGAAGAAATACTTTGGAGATCCCAAAACAATAGCAACCTCATACGCAAAGGGCTTTGTATCGGGACTTGAAATGGCATTTGAAGATCAGGACGAAAAGGAGGAGCAGGAAAACCAAAATTGGGCACTCGTGGTACAGAAACCCGAAGAAGTACAGAAATACGCTGACAGCCTCGGGAGCAGGAATGTGAAAACGCGGAAAACCCAATTTGATCCCTTGGCTTATATGAAAGGGCAGAATGACGGGCGCAATTTCAGCGCAAATAAGGTACTGCAAGGCACTTGACAAAAATACTATTGACAGGATAACGCATCCTGTGTTATAATAGTAGCATAGGGCAGGGATTCTAACCCCTTTCCTTGCCCTTTCCTTGGCTTTGAGAGTTTCTAATCCCCCTGAAATACGTCGGAATAGTCTCAAAGCCAAAGGAAATACCAAGAAAAACGCGGGAGATATATGAGAAAGGAGATCACAACATGAAGATCACAATGAAAATGGAAAAGGCAACCAAGAACACAATCAGATTTGAGGAGCAACTTGCGAATGAATTGGACGCTCCTAAGCTCGGCACAATCTACATTCCTAAGAGTACACTCGGTGAGATCGGATGGCAGGAGGGAAATCCGATCACCATTGAAATCGAGGTGGGCTGAGACTATGTGGTTAAAAGTAGGAACGAGTAACATGTCAGGAATGGTCCAAATCACCAAATATAAATGTTCGTTATGTCGTGACCGCTTCCTATTTGTCAATGATGACGAGCCCTTCAAATCGCATTATTATTTCTGCCCCAATTGTGGGGCAGATATGCGTGTAAGGGATACGGATGAGGAAAGCTGTTTAACGTGCATCCACTACGGCGAGCAGTACACGCCGACGGGATCATTCGAATACTGCGAAAGGAAACAATCGTTTAAAGGAGTAGAACTCCCGAAGCATAAGTGCGATAAATATATTAGAGATAAGGAGATAGAGATATATGATTAAGTATGAACAGGATCACGGAGAAATTAAGGAATTAATAATAGAAGGTAACGTGTCTGAATTGATAGCAGACATTGCAGTGCTTGTATGTAAGGTATACGACATAATAAATCAGGAAAACAGTATAATGGCAAGTTTATTTATACATATGATGCATAAATCAATAGATCGTGTGGCGGGAGCAGGAGCGTTAATGGAAATGATACGTACGATCATGAATAAAGATGATCAGGAGCAGGACAAAGAATCCAACGAGAAAACCATGGATGAAATCATAGATGACTTCAATAAATGGTTGAAAAAAGAGGTTAAAGATAACGATAAATAAGGAGAGATGTAATGGAGAACGACCGAGATTGTAAGAATTGTAAGCACTACAAACTTGCATATATAGGCATAAATTATACAGCACATTCCTGTGAAAGATGGAATTGTAAATTTGAGCCAAAGGAGAATACAAATGAAAATACAGAGAAAATTGTTGACGAAGGAACAGAAAGCGGCGATCTGTAAATCTAATACATGTGTTGATTGTCCATTGTTAATGCGAGGAGTAAATATACACGGATGTTATTCAAGGGCGGATAGAATAACGCAGGATATCGAGAACTTTTGGAACGAAGAAGTGGAGGTGGAAGTATGAAAGATTTTATAACAACAGTATTTGCGGTGATAGGAATATGGGCGTTTATAGCATTAATTGTGGTTGTAGGAAAGATTGATCAGGATATTATACCATTTGTTGACGGAGTAAGAAAATCCATTTTGTACTGCATTTTATTGGTGGTTTCGGTGGTTGTAAACGTACTTATACCAAAAGATAATCAGGAGGATTCAAAGTGTTTGAAAATATAACAAAGCATATAATAGCTCCGATGATCTTAGTTATGATCATGAATGGCGTGATAACATCTGCAGATCAGCTTAAACACGATGTCAACCAAAGGGATTGGGACTTGTTATCAGCATGTATGCAATTAGAAAATGCTAATAACGGAGACGAATGCTTGCTTCTTACAGGCTCAGTACCATTAAATAGAGCGTATTATTGTAGTTGGTGTCCTGATACAATTGAAGGAGTGCTTTATCAAAAGGGACAATATGCATCAAATACAGTTAAAAACCTTGAAACAGTAATAGTAAATGATCATATACGACTTTTAGCAAAATACCTGCTTATATATGGACCGATATGCCCGCCAAATGTAGTGTTCCAATCTCAGCAGAAAAACCTCGGAAGTAAACATTACAGAGTGATTGAGACACCCGACGGACCTGAATACTTTGCATATGAATAGGAGGAAAATACATGATAACGATGATTTGCGATTGTTGCAAACAGCCGATGAATATGGATGGTCCTAAACGACCTGCGTTTCAGTTTAAAATGGAAATGCTCAAATATTCATTGTTTGGAAAATTACCCGAGGTTGTTGAAGAGGAAAAATATCATATTTGTAGGGAATGCTTTGATAAAATACGAAAGGAATGTCAAAACAGTAATAAGATAGAGAATGAAGAGGCAGGTGATATAGATGAAAATTGAAAAACGATGGACAGTACCATTTAAAAATGTTAGAAATGGGCAAGTTTTTGATTATTTAGGTAGTATTTATATGCGTGTTGCAATAGTAGATGATGTGGGCAGGTTTGTGTGTAATGCTGTAAATCTTGAAAATTGCAATTATACTATAGTTGTTGATGATGCACGAGTATTATTATATGAAAGTGCAAAAGTAGTATTGGAATGAGGTGAGCGAATGACAACATTAAACGACATTTCGACGAAATTAAATATACTTGCTTCCGAAGTTGGTGGAGGTCACCTTTCGAATGAAAAGATCGAAGAAACACTTCGCGACATAAGCAAAGAGGTGTTTGACTTGGCTTTTAAAATTCGCAAAAGTGCTGACATAGTGCTCCCATTCTTAGGTATATCCGAACGCACCTATAGGATTTTGTTAAGGCAGGAAAATATTGAGCAAAACAGCAGGAGAGAGGTGAGCGAATGACAGACGAATCTATGAGTTATCTCGATGCCTTAAAAGAAATTAAAAGGCTGAAAGAAGCATTGGACAAGATAAGGGCGGAGATAGAAGAACACGCAAAAATCAATCAAAATTCAAATATAGATAGAGCAAGAGCATTATGTTGGTGTCTTGACGTAATTGACAAGTACAAGACAGAACGTGAGGTAAGGAATGAACTTTGATAAAGAATGGGAAGTTGAAGCAACTATAGAGATTAAAACATCATTTTTATGCGACACAAAGGAAGAAGCGGAGAAAATGGCTAATGAGTATTTAACAGAATTGTGTACAGGGTTATATCCAGATTGTTGTTCCAACAGCTACGAAATTGAGAGCATATACAGTTATACAGAGGCAGGTGATACAGAATGACAACGGCTGACTTATTAAAACGTATGCACGATTATGATATAAAGCTACATCCGTATGCTTTATATTGCAATCCAGAGGACGCTAAAGAATTAAAGGAACATTTACCTGAAACGGTCAAACTTATACCGCTTTCTACTGTAGACAAAGGAATAAGTTACTTGGTAGACAGGGCAGAATGTGAAAAAGAACTTTATGCTCCGGGTTTAAGTCTTTTAGGAGGTGATACAGAATGAGTGTGGTATTAACAGACATGGATATACCAGAATGTTGTCAATGGGAATGTCAATTATGTAATGGAGATGGCGGGGCTTGTATATTGGGGGTGTATGATAAAAAGGCAAATGTGAAAATTGAAAGACCTAATGGTTGCCCTCTTAAATCCATAGATGGGCTATTAGCGGACATTTACAATATGGTTGATGATTCTATTGTATATGGTCATTTGGTCAATCTTACTTCTGGAAGAAAAGATATTGAGGAAACAGTTACAGCCATTGGCGATGATTACAGAAAGATAGTTATGAATGTCATTAAAAAGTATTGTGAGGCAGGTGATACAGATGCTTAAAGTCGGAGAATGTCAGGGTTACACAAATGAAGATTGCCCGAATTGCGGCAGACACCGAGTAGAGCATTATTCAAAAGGCTTTGATATCTGTGAAAAGTGCCGTTGGTGTATACAGTTGAATCGTTATATTTCGGATGATGAATTTTATGATGAGGAAGAAAATTATAGTTGGTTAGAGGTAGGTGATACAGATGGAAACAGTTGAGATTGTGATTAAAATTGATAAAAATACATTTGATGCGGTTAATGGATTATCAAAATTTGTAGATGGTAACCACATAATTAATGGTTACCAAATGAAAGGTCACAGTACGGTCGGTAGCATGATAACAGCAATCGCAAACGGCACTGTACTTCCTAAAGGGCATGGAAGGTTATTTGATGAAAAGAATTGTTGTATTATATCAGGATTAATATCTCCTGAGAATTCAATTCCAATTATAGAAGCAGACAAGGAGGTAGACAATGAGTGCTGAAAACGGGAAAGTTTGCTGTAATTGCCGACATAACATTCGCAAATGGGATGAAGATGGTGAGTGTGGCTGTTATTGCGAAATAGATGAAAGATTTATGACATATACTAGAGTTATGACAGGTTGGTGCAGGCATTGGGCGAAAGATAAGGAGATTAAGAATGGCTAAAAGTATAACAATAGTGCAGGGACTACATGAGAAACTTGAACGGGCAATAAACAAAAGTCCTTTAAACCTATCACAGATATGTGAAAGGGCTAAAATATCAAGACATATGTTATGGCAGTATCGTTATGACATGATCACACCGAGCGCATTAGTATTGGCAAGATTAGCGGTTGTCTTGAATATAAGTACGGATTATTTGCTTGGTATAAGTACAAAGGAGAGTATAAATGAATAGATGGCAGAATCAAGAAGAAGCTTTTCAATTTGCAATGTCTCGCAATAATTGCATGCTCGACATGGGTATGGGTACAGGCAAAACACGTGTGGCAATTGATGTGGTCATGGCGCGATCTGACGTGCATAAAATACTTATAGTGTGTCCTAAAGCGGTAATAGGCGTATGGCGTGAAAACCTACAAAAATTTTATCCTGATCAGGAACGAATACTGTGGGAATGTTGGGACATGCGAAAAGGGACGATATTACAAAAAACTACATCAATGAATGAATGGTTAAAATCGCGACAATGTACACAAGCAAAGTTGTTTATAATAGTTAACTATGATGCAGTATGGCGTGTTCCAATGGGAGACTTTATCTATAAAAAAGCGGGTTTTGATATGGTGATCTTAGATGAAAGTCACAGAGCTAAAGCCGCAGGCAGTAAAACCTCAAAGTATCTTGGTATGGTAGGAAAGACAATTCGATATAAGATGTGTCTCAGCGGGACACCAATGGCAAATAGTCCGCTTGATGTATACGGGCAGTATAGATTTTTAGATCCATCAATATATGGAACTAACCATAACTTATTTGAACAGACTTATGCAATTAAGGGAGGACCTGACTTGCGATTTATAGTAGGATACAAAAATTTACAACAACTGCAGGCAAAATTTCAATCAATTGCATACTCATGTAAGATGTCGGAAATTGCAGATCGGATTAAACTCCCTGCGGCTCTTCCTCCGATACAACGTAAGGTAGAACTATCCCCCGCTGATATGAAAACAATTAAAACATTATCAAGAGAATTGATTTCCGAATGTTCACAGGGACATATAGTAGCATCAAATGTGTTAGTTAGTTTACTTCGAATACAGCAGATATGTTCAGGCTTTTGTCTTGTACAACAGGATGTATTCGATAGAGGAGAGGTAAAAGAATTAAATACAGTTAAAGAAGATGAATTACAGGACATCTTGGAGGATATAGATATTCATGAAAGTATAGTAGTGTTCTGTCAATTCAGACATGATCTTGAATCCGTTCGGAAGGTATCTGAAAGGCTCGGGAGACTGCATTACGAGCTTTCGGGGAGTGAAAACACATTAGAGGATTGGAAAGCCAAAGAAGGGGCTGTTATTGCGGTCCAAATACAAGCAGGCTCGGAGGGCGTGGATATGACGAAAGCCAATTATGCAATTTATTACTCAGTGCCTCATTCGTTGGCAATGTATGAACAATCCAAAGCAAGATTATATAGACCGGGGCAGACACGCCCTGTATCATTTATCCACATTATTGCGGAAAAAACAGCAGATGAATCGATTTATAACGCGCTTATTCGCAAGAAGGATATAATTGATGCGATTAAAGATGGTACATTTGATTTCGGCTACATACAGGGTTGAGATCATGGCAAAAATACAATTGACAGGATAAAATGCTGTATGATATAATGGTATTATAAGGAGGTATATAACAATGAAAAACAATTCAGCACCAAGAAACAGACTTAAAGAGCTTCGTGACCGATCACGACTTACACTTGAAGAAGTGAGTATGATTACAGGATATAGCGTGGCTACGATTTCACGGCATGAGGGCGGAGGTAGATCACTTTCCGAAGAGGCTGTACAAAAATATGCAAGCCTTTACAAAGTGCCTACACATCAACTTTTTATGAATCCTTTGGAGGAGCAGGATGAACGAATTGATCAATGAATACCTGAACAGTGGGTGGTCAATTCTCCCTGTAAAGCCTGATGAAAAACGACCTTACATGACAAATTGGCTTCAATATAATAAAACGCGAGCCACACAAAAGCAGGTTGAGAGTTGGTTTACAAACTTATCAGGAGCAGGCGTTGGAGTGGTAACGGGTAAAATTTCCAATATAGTAGTATTGGACGTTGAGAGTTACTGCAAAACGCCAATTAATGAAATACTTAAGAAGTATCCGACAAATCTAATATCAAGATCGGGCTCGGGTGGATATCATTTGTTTTATCAATACCCGCAGGATAAATCAAAAGTAGCTAATCGAGTAGGAATATTTGAAGGGGCTGACTTAAGAGCAGACGGAGGATTTATTGTACTACCTCCGACACGGCATCCAAGCGGTGGGTATTATCAATGGGTTGAGAAAGGTATTCCGGGAGCTTTTCCTTTGCCTCTTCTTGAGGTTGAGAGCCGTCCTGCGGTACAAAACGACGGTTGGATTACAGAAGCCCTAAGAGGGGTATCGGAAGGCGGAAGAAACGATACTTGTGCAAGACTTGCAGGATACTTCTTTAAAAAAGGTATGACCGCAGACATAGTGGAAGCCCTACTACTTGATTGGAATGAGAAATGTGATCCTCCAATGCCGTTACGAGAATTAAGAACTACACTTAAATCAATTGAAAGATCGCATAGTGGTATAGAAACCCAATTCACATCCGTGGAGTTTGAGGATGATCATCCGACGGGAGGAGAAGAAAAACCGAGCGGATTTGACATCATGAAAATGACAGATTATATCAAGGGGTATGGTGGAGATGGTGTTTCATGGCTTGTTAATGATTGGATGCCCGATCAATCAATCACATTTTTAATTTCACCGCCTGAATCGTATAAGACATGGATATTACTTGATTTGGCGGTGTCAGTTGCATCAGGAGTACCGTTTTTGGGACAATACGAGGTAAATTCAGTAGGTCCAACGCTAATTATACAGCAGGAGGATTCACATTCGGGACTTACGGATCGTTTAGCACTTATTATCGAACAAAAATTAGGGCTAAAAACCAATATTGACGGAGATAATTGGACAGTACCTACATTACCTGATTTGCCGATATACGTACATCCGAGTAGGATGCTGAGATTTGATAACAAAAAGGTATTGGAAGAATTGGAAAAACAGATCGAAGCAATCAAGCCTAAGGTAATTATGATCGATCCTCTTTATTCTACTACTCAAAGTGCAGATAACTACATGAGCGATCTTGCAGGAAAGATGATGGTATTAAAGGAATGGCGTGATAAATATGGATGTTCATTTCTTATTGCACATCATAGCAAGAAAAATCTCGATCCCGATAGCACAGCCCGTGAAGATTCATGGGGATCTCAGTTTTTGAATGCATTCCTTGAGGCGGGATGGCAGGTAAGACGTAATCCGAGATTACCAAATAACGAAGTAATTGTCAGGCGTCATTCAAAAGTTATGGGTAACCAAGCTCCAATATCGTTGACATTTGATATATCAACTAAATACCCGATGAAATATGAGGTTACACCACGGGCATACGATGCGCCAATAAGCTCATCTGAACAGCGACAGCCTGCACAGGCAAACTTGTTAGACATGTTGAGGAGCAGAGATATGTCACAAGCGGATATATGCAGTGAAACAGGTAAAGGCAGGAGTACAGTTTCACGACAGATAAGACAATTGGAAGCGGCGGGACTAGTAGAAAGAATGCCTGATGGTAAATGGCATGCTAAAGGAGGAGATTAATGGAATGTAAATTAATGTGTGGTGATGTAATAGACGAACTACACAAGCTAGACGATAAAAGCATAAATACCTGTGTTACCTCACCACCCTATTATGGATTAAGAGATTATGGGACAGGGACGTGGGAGGGTGGAGACTCCAATTGTCCTCATTATAGAACAAGTAAAAGAAGCGACATAACATCAACTGGTCACGCGGCTATGGTGGACAGCGGACATCCTGTGGGAGACGCAATATATAAGACAGTATGCCCTATTTGCGGAGCAGTAAGGGTAGATAATCAAATCGGACTTGAGGAGTCACCCGAAGAATACATCAACAGACTTGTTGAAGTTTTCCGAGAAGTTAAAAGGGTGCTTCGCGATGATGGTATATTATGGGTAAATATTGGTGATTCGTACAGTGGAAGCCATGGTAATGGATACAAACAAACTATGTGGGCTTCCAATGGACAATATAACTCTGAAGAGAAGAATGCGTTAGACCATATGCCGAAGAAGAAAAATGGCTGTAAACCAAAAGACTTAATTGGCATCCCGTGGATGCTTGCATTTGCACTCCGTGCAGATGGGTGGTATCTGAGGCAAGACATTATTTGGGCTAAGAACAACCCAATGCCCGAATCCGTCAAAGACAGGTGCACGAGATCGCATGAATACATCTTTATGCTGACTAAAAGTAGGAAGTATTACTTCGATCATGAAGCCATGTTAGAAGAAGCTATTGGCTATGATGGAAGAAAAGACACTTTGAACAAAGGTAGCACTAAATTCAGCAACGGAAATTACATGCCAAATGGCAAACATATTAATTCTATGGCGGCAAACGGTCATGAAAGGTGGAATTTTAAAGATGGCGTTCCAATGCGTAACAAGCGTGATGTGTGGCGTGTAGGTGTTTGTTCATCAGTTAAAGATGCACATTTCGCTGTCTTCCCGAAAGAGTTAATCGAGCCATGTATACTTGCAGGATGCCCGGAAGGTGGGTGGGTACTGGATCCATTCAGCGGAAGCGGAACGACAGGGATCGTATCTTTAAACCATGGCAGAAATTATATAGGGATTGATTTAAACCCTGAGTACAACAAAATAGCAGAAAGAAGGTTAGAAAAAGAATGTATGAATGTTTTCATTGTCTGCAGAAAGCAGTGATATGGGATGCCGATTTTGATTTCTCCGATATGTGTTATGAAGGAGAAGGTATTGTCCACACATGTCATTGTACTAATTGTGGAGCACAGATTGAATACAGAATAGCAATCCCTGACGAAGATAAAGAGGAAAAATCTGATGATAGTAAAGGAGATTGATGCAAAAAATATATTCACTAATTCTCCCGTCCATGGAGATTATACAATAAATCCGTATTGCGGATGTGTTCATCGTTGTATGTATTGTTACGCGCAGTATCTTAAAGATTGGACAGGACACGAACAGGAAAGATGGGGAGATTATATTGACGTTAAAAATTGGAAACCGCTAACGAGTAAACAAAAAGAACAGTTACGAGGCAAAACGGCTTTCATTTCTTCGGCAACTGATCCTTATCAGCCAATTGAGCGTGAATACCACAGAACGCATAAACTACTTGAAGATTTAACGGATGTGGGGATGGATATTACAATCGTCACAAAATCAGACCTTGTAATCGAAGATTGGGAGCTATTGCAGAAACTTAATGCCACGGTTGCAATATCTATTAATACTCTTGATGAAGCTTTCAAATCCGACATGGATCGTGCTCCGAGTATTAATGAGCGTATACGAGCGTTGGAAATTCTGCATGGAATGAATATCCATGCAGTGTGTTTTGTATCCCCAATATTCCCGGGAATTACGGACGTTCCTGCAATCATTGAGGCAGTAACAGGAAAATGCGATGCAATATGGATTGAACATCTTGTACTTAATGGGGATTACAAAGGACCTATTCTTTATTACGTAAAAACCCATTATCCTCAGTATTTCGCGTATTATGACGAGATATTTAACAAAGGTAATCTTCAGCCATGGTGGGACTTCGATAACTATATGGAACAGTGGTGTAAAGATCATGGGTATGAGTATAAATATGGCAAGTTTCCTCGGGAACATAGAAAATTTCCGACAGTAAGTAACTTCCGAGGACACAAGGGAAAGTGAGGTTAATATGCCTGTAAAGAAAGTTAAAGGCGGATATAAGTATGGAACAGTTGGTAAAGTATACAAAACCAAGGCTAAAGCGGTAAAGCAGGGAAGAGCAATAAAAGCTTCTCAGAATAGGAGTAAATAAATGGGGACGGAATTTGAAGTTAATTCATTAGAAGATATGTGTAATGCGATGTGTAATAACGTATTACCTAAAAATCATAAGCAAACAAAACCAAAGAATACCAAATTTTTATTTGATGAAAAACAGACATCTAAAGGTATGGTATCGGTAAGTCAGATACAAACATTTTTATCTTGTCGTAATAAATGGAAGTATAACTACATAGATAACCTCACACCACGTATGGAGAGGTCATACCTGACTATCGGAAAGTTATGTCATAAGGGAATGCAAGCCGTAATGCAGATGTTATGGCGTTTCCCATCCTCTACCCTTGAACAATTAACACAGCATGGTCTCGAAGCTATGTATAACATGGGAGAGGAATATATGGGCAATACTCCTATGTTGGATGAGGAGATACCCGACTTTTTACAGATGCGAGCGGATGCTCTTGCCATATTTGCACAGGCACTCAGAGAATTTGATCCCTTGAAATACGAAGTGGTTACCGTAATAAAAGATGGGAAAGAAATTCCCGCTCTTGAGTTACATTTTAAAGTACCTTGCGCTCCAACTAAAGGATTACATGGATATATTGATGCGATCTTGCGTAACAAAGAAACGGGATTTACATGGTGTGTAGATTACAAATTTAGAAAGTCTTTAGCCCCTGACGAGGACGAAATGTTTAATATACAAAATTCAGTATATTCATACGCTTGTCAAAAGATGGGTATCGAAATTACAGGAACAAAGACATGGCAACATGTAAATGTTCCTGCCGCTGATCCTCAGATACTTAAAACAGGCGCAATCAGCCGAGCAAAGATCAAAACCACATGGGAGCACTATGCCGAATTTTGTCAACAGAATGGAGAAAACCCCGACAATTATCAGGAAGAAATGGAGGAAAAACTCTCGGATATCGAATGGTATAGAGAAACTCATGAATACAGAAATCCTGAAACTATCCACAATATATGGAATACATGTGTTATACCCGTGGCAAAAGAGATTGTAAAAGCAAACGGGAAAAATGTTAACAATTTCCGCAGTTTATACCCTTGGAATTGTAAAATGTGTCAGTATCAATCACTCTGTCAGGCTGAATTAAGGAATTATGACGCTCAGGCGATAAGAGATAGGGAGTATACCAAGCGAGAGCATATCGAGAATACGCTTCCTTTGGCTTCCGTTGCCCTTGAAGAGGATTAGCCCTATAAAAGGACACCTCAACACGAAAAAGCCAAAGAAGAGGCACGAGAAAAATCGGAAAAAATATACTTGACATGGGTATACCTGACATGTTATAATGGTAGTATAGGGAGGAGGTGAAACGAGAAATGGACTTGAAATCAGAGTTTACGCGAGTAACAATGGAAAATATCCATCGTAACGGGTTAACGGACTTGTTAGCGTGGCTTGAGAACACAGATTTTTATACTGCTCCTGCGTCAACTAGATATCATGGTGCACACGAACAGGGACTACTTCAGCACTCACTTAATGTATATGTGCAGTTAAAGAAATTGGTAGCTTGGTATGATCACGATCATGTTATATCGAATGAATCAATTGCGATAGTATCTTTATTTCATGATTTCTGCAAGATCGGTTATTACAAACCTGAATTAAGATGGAGAAAAGATGAAAATAACCAATGGGAACAGTACACGACATGGAAACATGACGAGGATTTTGCTTTTGGTGGACATGGAAGTAAATCGGTATATTTAGTGCAAAACTTTATGAAGTTGACGCCCGATGAAGCATCGGCAATTAATTGTCATATGGGAGCATGGGATAAATCCGATTACAGCAATCCCTCGGAAGTATTTAGTAGAAATTTGTTAGCATGGTTGTTACACGTAGCGGATGAAGCCGCAACTTATTTAATGGAGGCATAAAATGAATTGTCCTTGCGAATATGGAATATGTGATGAATGTGAATTAATGATCAACGAACAGGAGGATAATAATGGACGGATACTTGATAACACCGCAGATATTCACACAGAAGATTAACGCCCTGATTTATGGAGATCCGGGTAGCGGTAAAACTCATTTAGCGGGTACAGCTCAGGACGTACCTGAAATGGCTGACGTACATGTATTTAATATTGATGGTGGTATAATGACGTTGGCTCAGCGTGGAGATATCCATGCAACTGATATTCACTCAATAGACGAGTTAGAGCAGGAGCTTTACAAGATTGTTAATCATGACGAGAAGTACAAGAATACGAAAACCGTTGTGATTGATAACATTACGGAGTTGCAAACGTTAGCATTGGAGAGCCTGACTACGAAGGAATTTTCTAATCGATTGAAGAAGAACAAGAATTATACAATCGATGAAGTTTACCTTGAGGATTACGGCGTAGCAGGAAAGAAGATCGCGAGAGTGCTGAGAGGATTCCGAGATCTTCCGATACACGTAATTTACATAGCGCATAAGCGTGACAAAATGAGACAGGGAACTAATACCTTAGAGGAATCAAAGCCCAATCTTACCGACAAACTTTCAACCGCAATTATGGGATATATGGATTACGTGTGGTATCTTTATACGGCGGACGAAATGGTGGGAGACGAGGAGCATGGTTATTACTCTGAAACTCACAGATATATGCTTACTCAGCCTATGAACAATTACGCGGCAAAAACGCGTGGAGCAGAATTTGCAAAAAACCTTGGGACAGTAGTAAAAGATCCTACTTTCCCGATGATCATGAACATATATAAAAGCACCTATACAGCAAAAGCTGATAGTAATAAAAATTAAAGGAGGGCTATACAATGCCGAATATGAATCCATTTTTACCCAATCAGACAGCACCTAACATGATGCCTATGAACAACACTCCGATGCCCGGATCTTCAGCACCCGCGGGAGCAGATAACTTTGAAGTTGATCTTACCAATGTACAAGATAACTTTAGTATCCCCGATGGCAAGTACAAAGTAAAATGTACCGAGATTGAACAGAATGTATCCAAGGGTGGCAATCCGATGTTCGTATGGACATTTCAGGTTGTTGAAGGTCAGTATGCAGGATTTGAATCGAAAGTATTTACAGCAATCACTCCTGCGGCTATGTGGAAGGTTGCTGAGACCGTGCAGGCACTTGGTGTAGGACAGACAGGAACTGTTGTTAAATTCAAGAGGTCCGACGTTATAAACAAGGAGTGTGGTGCAATTATCGAACAATCCGAATATAACGGTACTACCCGTAGTCAGATCGCAAAAGTTATTACTCTGCAGGAGTTAGCAGAAAGCAGGAGCTAAATATGCTTATTGATACTACTCAAAAACTAGAATCAATCAAACCCTCTTTGCTTGCGTGTACAAATCCATGCGTAGACGTTGAATCTACAGGACTTTCAATCTTTGGAAATGTGGAAAGAAAAAGAGATGTAATCATTGGAATCGCAATCGATGACGGAACAGAGGCATATTACTTGCCGTTCCGTCATCTGCAGGGTGAAAATCTCCCACTTTCCTGTTTGGAGTTTTTCCAAAAGTATCTGTCGGATTCTCACAGAACATATATCGGATGGAATTATAATTACGACATGCATATGATGGCATTTGATGGAATACCGATTGCAGAAAACATCGAGGATGTCGAACTTGCGATGCATTTATTTAACGAAAATGAGCCCGACTTTAAACTCAAACCCACTGCAGATCGATATCACATTGGAGATGGATCATTACAGGAATCTATCCTCGAAGATAAAGTATTTGAAGAATGTCAAAGATTAGGTCTTCCGTGCTCCCGATCTTCAAGATCAGCAAATAACACAAAATCTATGATGTATGTGTTGCCTCCTGCAGACGTTGAGCCATATGCCTGTGATGACGTCAGACTAACACGTCAAATCCGTGATTTGATAACACCTGCACTTAAAAACGCAGGTATCTATGATATATGGAAACAGGTTAACTACTATTCATATATTATATGCCTAATGGAACATCGCGGAATGCATGTAGACAAGGATATAATAGCAAAATACCAGATCGAAGCGGTGGACAAATTCAAGGATGCACAGAAACGCTTAGACGATGCGGCAGGATTTGAGTTGAATCCCAATTCATCAAAAAAGGTCTGTGACTTCTTACATGTGCAGTCCTCAGCGGCTGAGGTATTGATTGATGTAATTGATGCAGGTGGACAGGATGCAGAAAATGCCAAACTCGTACAAGAGGCGCGTGGATGGAAGAGCGTAGACAGCAGATACTACACACCATATTTGAATGCAATGGATGAAAATGGTGATCTGCACTGCTCACTCAACCTGATCGGCACTTATACGGGACGTTTGTCGTGCTCTAACCCTAATTTACAAGCGGTAGCGAAACATACCGAAGTATTTAAGGTTAAAGACGTATTTACAGCCCGTAAAGGATATATAATGGCACAGGCGGATTACAAACAAGCAGAAATGCGTCTTGTAACTCATTATACAAAAGATCAGCTTATGAAAGATCTGATTGTGCATGACGCGGATTTACATGCAGAAACCGCTAACCGCTTGGGCATTCCAAGACAGGCGGCAAAAAGACTAAATTTCTCCGTTATATACGGTGTCGGTGCAAAGAGTCTTTCACAATCGCTGAGAGTAGATTTGTCGGTTGCCAAAGATTACTTGGAAAAATATCACGGATTATACCCCGGATTCCGCAGGTTGATGAATCAATGTGAGGAATTTGCAAAACAAAATGGATATATTGAGATGTGGACGGGACGATTGAGGCATTTTAACGTTCCTGAAGCTGATCCTCATAAAGCGATGTCAAACCTCATCCAAGGTGGAGTTGCTGAAATTGTTCGTGTAGCGATTTCAAGGTTATATCCTGCTATGAAAGATATTGGTGCAAACATGTTAATGCAAGTCCACGATTCAATTATTTTTGAGATACCCGAGGAGAATGTTAACATAGCTCTGCCGACAATACAGTTGATCATGGAGGATTTTGATTTTGATCCTAAACCCGGAGTAGACATTGAGTATGGGTATTCATGGGGGTTATTCCAAAAGTGGCATGGAGAAATAATAGACATTACTCAACTTCCGAAGCCCTAAGGAATACATCTCTCTTGCCTTCCTTTGGGCTCTCCAATACGCGGTGGTATGTTAGGGCATATTGAGGGCTCAAGGGCAAAGAAAAGGCAAAGAAAAAAGCAGGAAGGAGGTATATACAGTGATTATAGCAGTAGACTTCGACGGTATACTCTGCGAAAATAAATTTCCCGAAATCGGAAAACCGTACTACAGAATGATCGCTTTAATACGAGAATTGATCGACAAAGGACATGAAGTAGTATTATGGACTACTCGTAACGGGGAAGAATTAACACGGGCTGTTGATTGGTGTGGTGAGTATGGGTTACATTTCTGTAACGTCAATGGACCTGCTCCAAGTAACGAGGCAGAATATAAGGACAAATATGAGACCATGAGCAGAAAGATATACGCAGATATTTATATTGATGATCACAACCTTGAATTTGCGATGACAAGTTATCTTACATTAGCACCAATTGAGGTTGCAATATATAAACTACAGAAAGGTATAGAAAAATGGGAAAAGGAAAACTCGCCGTCCTTGTAGGCGGTCAATATGGCTCTGAAGGTAAAGGAGCAATTGCGGCACATATCGCAAACAATTATGGGGTACACATCAGAGTGGGCTCACCTAATGCAGGACACACAATTTATTGGAAGGATGCAAAGCATGTAATGCAATCCATTCCGTGTGGATGGATAAATCCCAATGCAAGAATAGTAATCGGCAGGGGCGCACTCCTTAACATGAAGCAATTCATGAAAGAGTTAGTCCACATCCTGCAGTATTATCCTAATTTCCTCGATAGACTTTTTATTGATGCCGAGGCGGGCATCCTTGATGAAAAGTTTCATATCGAAGAAGGTGGAACACAGGGAGAAATGCATAAAAGAATCGGCTCAACGGGTGAGGGCGTTGGACCTGCAAGAATAGCTCGAATTAAAAGGGATAAAAATGAATTCCATCAATTCAAAGATGTAGCCGATGAATATGGACTCCTTAGGTGCATGTATACAAATACTCCTGCAATGATCGCAGGATGGCAGGATAACGGCATAAATATTTTGATCGAGGGAACACAGGGTAGTGGATTATCGTTACTGCACTCATATTATCCTTATTGCACAAGTATCGACACCAACGCCGCAGGTATTATTAGTGAAGTAGGTATTGCTCCTTCACGAGTAACAGACGTGATCATGGTATGCCGTACATATCCGATAAGAGTAGCGGGAAATTCAGGTCCGATGGAAAACGAGATCACATGGGACGAGCTTAATAAAAGAATGGGTGTAATTATTACTCCCGAAAAGACTACAGTAACAAAGAAGATCAGGAGAATAGCCGAGTGGGATGACGTATTATTTGAACAATCCTGTTTGTTGAATGCGCCTACCGAGATCGCATTAACATTTGCGGATTATATTGATCCTACGTTGTTTAAATATTCAGATGCTAATATAGTTGGAAAATCAGCTCCGCTCAGCCTGTTTATCGAAAATCACCTTAGATCAGTAAAAGATAAGATACGTTACGTCAGCACAGGTCCTGATACAGTAGCTGAAATACAGGAGGGAACATGGCAGTAAGATATGTTGATTTTGAGCTTGGAGAGGGAGCAAAAGCTCCCTTCAAGCAACATTCAGGAGACGCAGGATGGGATTTATATATAAGCCGTGATTGCGTCATACCCGTGGGAGCTACAGTTGATGTTCACACGGATATTAAGATCGATATGCCTCCTTACATTTATGCAAGGATTACGGGCAGATCATCAACGCTTCGTAAGCATAAATTGCTCGTTAATGAGGCAATTATTGATAACGGATACACAGGAGAATTATTTATCTGCATCCATAATATGGGTAGTCAGCCGTTCCATGTTAGAAAAGGCATGAGATTAGCACAGGTTTTATTCCATGTAATCGAAGATGTTAGATGGTCTCAGGTTAAAGAAATTAAACCTACCCCGGGTAGGCGTGGGGATAACGGATTTGGTAGCACGGGAGTGTAATCAGGCACTACACTTTTGTTATAGGCGTCGTGTTTTATTAACGGGCACGACGCCACGTGCTTATAAAGGAGATTTAACATATGGAATTTGAAAATTTTGGAAATGGAGCAGTAAGAGAGGATAAGACGGGAAAAGGTAGATTTGATTTAATCCCGTGGTGTGCTATCATGAGAATTGCACACCATATGGAGGAATCTTTAAAAGTCTATGAACCCCGTAATTGGGAAAAGGGCTTGCCAATGCACAGTATGATCGATTCAGCATTTCGACATCTTGCAAAATATGTAGATGGATGGCAGGATGAAGATCACCTTTGCGCGGCGGCAACAAATTTATTGATGGCATTGTGGACAGAGGAGCACCATCCTGATATGCAAGACATACCCTCTCGGACGCACGGGAAGGTATCTCCTTTGGCTTCTGAGAACTCGGAGGCACGAACGCCCGTCCAGAACACGAAGAGCCAAAGAAAGGCAAAAGAAACGCATTCCGAGGGCATATGCGATTGCTATGATGCAAAGATGCACAGGTGTAACGGAACAAAAGAATGTGATCAATGTTTCTGTGGTGGTAATCAGCATTATTGCGATTTTTATCCCGAGAAGAGGACAGGAGATGGCAAATAGAGATAAGAGGCTTGAATATTCGGCAGTTGTTGAGCCGATATTAAAATATCTTAATTCTCTGTCGAATTGTAAAGCAATAAATATTCATGGAAGTATATACACTGAAAGAGGCACACCCGATATAATCGGATGCATTCGAGGTAGGTTATTTGCATTTGAATGTAAACGCGATGAAAACGAAGATCCGACAACTATACAGTTTTGGAGGCTTGGAGAATGGTATGCGGCAGGGGCTATAGTTGGAGGCGTATCAGACATTTCACATGTAGTATTGATATTTAGCATCTTAGGTATTTATGATGAATAGAGGGTGGTCAAATACCACCCTCTAATTTTATTATTGCGTTTTTGTAAAGTTTTGGATTCAGCACCTGTAATGCATTCATGATCTCGTCAACCACAGCCCATACCTCGTTGATCTTACGACCATTTGCGATTCGAAAAAATTCTGAGTTGCTATCATATCTAACCACTTCTTCGGTTATGTTTGGCGTGTAGTATGAATAGTTGTTCTGAGTATAATTTTCTTTCGTAGTGTCTTTGATCTTGTCAAGTATTGTATAGTAGGAAGCGAGTTTAATACATGTACTCGGACTTGGGTTTCTTACCCCTTGGCACTCTGCGATAGCATCTCTTAAGTCTTTTTCGTCAATCAAGGGGCATTCCTCCTTTACATTTCAGAAATTAATTCCTGCATCTTTTTACGGATGTGCTCATTAGGAGCATTCTGCATTAGATCACGTAACTCCGCTGAGAAATTTTCACTCGCCATAGAATATCTATCCATGCGCGAATATCCGTCCATTCTCGGATAACGACGGTCCATACCTCGTGCATATGATCCATAACCATATGACGCCTTATCGCCACCCTCCATCTCTTCTGCTTTCATTAAATTCTTTTTAAAATGTGCAAGTTTATCTCCATATTCAACTTCTGCCATGGAGAGTTTCCCGTCCTTTTCGGCTTTTCTTTCGAGGTCTTCCAATTCTTCACATAAAAAGTTTATAAGTTTATGCATATTGTATCCTCCTGTTATGCCGTTCTATTAATTGTAAGATTTGCGTTTTGGACTTCAATAGCCTGTTCAGAGGTATTTTCAACGCTGAGCGTATAACAGCATCCCTTGGGAACTGTTATATTTGCAAGACTAGTTACGTTAAAATAATCTCCTACTGCCGCAGGTGTTACACGAGCCCTACTTGATTGTATCGGCTCTCCATTAATCGCAAGAGCAATACTAATCTCTTCAACTGTACCACCCGTAGGAATGGCAATATTAGCATTGAACTCTACCTGATACCTTGCAAAGCAACCGCCATTATTTACAATACCTCTAAGAGTAAGAATCCCACTACCGTTTCTGTGGATTACATAACCTTTACTGCAGGGAATAGAATCCATCAACTGAACATTTTGTCCCTGCTCTACTTCCTGAATAGGAACGTTAATATACTCTGCCATAACTACACCTCACATTCCGCAGTTACATCCGCACCCTGTGTTATTGTTGCATGTAAATATCGGAGTGCGTCCATATACGGGAGTTGTAGGAACAGGGCAATTTGAAAGGCGGTTATAGAGTGCATCAACTTCTGCCTCTTGTCCCTGTCTAAGAAGAGCTGTCTGCTCTATCTGAGAAGCCTGACCGCGAGCATACATTAACTCCTGACGAAGCTGAGCGATAGTATCATTCTTAGCATCGATCTTATCCTGACATAACTGATCAAGTATTCTCTGTGTACCTGCAGTCTGTGACGCTATAATATCACGAACGCCCTCATTAAGTGCCTGACGATCTGCGCAATTTTCGGTTGCTACTGTATAACGCACGTCGGCAAGTCCCGCCTGAATGTTGTTAAATCCCTGATTCATAGAGGTCTGAGCATTGAATGCTGTCTGCATATTTGCGATCTGTCTTGCATTAGCTCCCTGCTCTACACCTGCAAAGCCGTTAGTAAGTGCCATCTGCATATCTCCACAACATCCGCAAAGCTGAGTAGAAAGAGCTGAAATACCATCACGAACAGATGTAATGTTATCGTTGATCATCTGATCTCTAAATCCGTTGTTAGTATTTGCGTTAATGTTCTGCTGTCCGTTAAGTAACCAAGGGAATTCATACATCATTCCGCCGTAGCCTCCACCGAAGCCACCCATGCCCCATCCGCCATTTCCTGCGAATAAAAGCAGAAGAATAATCCACCATCCGTCGTTGCCGAAGTTACCAAACCCATTGTTACAACCACCTGCATAAGCAGGAGCTACGGGCATAGTTGTAACTAAGCCGTTATCTTCTGTAATAGCCATTTTGTTTCCTCCTATAATTTTTGTAGGTTAGAGATGCTCACATCTTGAGCACCCGTATATAAAAGCCTGTGCACCGACTTTTATAACTTGATCATGTTACGCATTTTTACTGCGTTGTTCACTTGGTCTTGAGACACCTGCCCCGAATTAAGCAGGTACTGTATAATGTCATTAGGGTTGTTACCAACATTCTGAGGTATGTTATATTTTTGTGCTAACATTTGCATCGGGTTTTGTTTAAGCTGAGACAGCATCTGAAATATTCTTGGATTCATCGTTAATTCCCAACTCCTTTCTTATGCTAGACACCTTGTTCTGTAATGCCTCTACGACGTCACGGAGTGCCCCAAGCTCGGTCTTCGTTGCATAAGTGGTATGTTCACCGCCCTGTGATATCTGAGGGCTCTCTTGAGCCTCTTCTTTAACTAGACGATACTTCTCGAAAACAGGTCTATCAAGCTGACTAAATCCCATAGTTTTTGTATACACATAAGGTTGTGTCTCGTCCTTAAAGGTAATACTGTTTCCATAACCGACAGGATAATTTCTGGCTTCCAACTCACTGCGGACATTTACGAAACTCGTCTGCATTTGAGGTTGCTGAGATACCTGCTGTACGTTATAATTTTGTTGTGGGAAATATTGAGGATAAAAACTATTGTAAGCCATAACTACTCCTTTCTAAACCAATAATAAATCGGGATTAAATTACTAGAATTCCAAGAATCATAAAGATTACCATTGATCACGGTAGCAGTATGACCGCCAAAACCCAATACAAACACGCCATGTGGATTGTCTTTACAGAAATCTTCAGCCGTGTAACAATCAGGGCATGTATTTGGTACTGCTACCTTATTAAAGCCATTCTGTCTAAGTACCGCTCCCCACACACTGTCCGAGGACGGCATATCACCCATTAATTTAGCGTTATGAGATACCATGTCGTATGTCGTATCCCAATCAAGATTTAATGCTTTTGCAACTGCGCGAATGGAGCAATCACCCACAAGCCTGCCTGTAGGATTCGGGTTATACTGTACCCACATTATTAAACATCTCCATTGAGGACACAAAATTTTCTAACTCAAACAACGAAAAGTCCCGCATGAAATCACAGCAATCTTGGCAGGCTTCTTCAACTGTAAATCCACATTTAACTAGTCTAATAATATATTTAAGCATGTCGGTGTTCCTCCTTATGCTTAAATTTTAACATACAAAAAGCCCCTTGGCAATGAAACCAAGGGGCATTTCTTGTACGTATTTATTAAATTACATATCGAAAGATTACTTTCTCATATTTATATACTATATTCTTTACTTGTCGGACCGAGTAATGGAATTCTTCGGATAATTGGTCATAAGTCACACCATCAATAAGCCGTCGTTTCAAGATCGCGCGATATATTTCCGAATGGATGTGGTTATCTATAATCTCAGCAATATTTGTATTGGTATATTCGATCATGTTTTTACCCTGCCTGAGCCATGACACATATTACAAGTTTTATATCCATTACCTGTTTTCTTCACTCTCTTTTTCGTAGTTTTGGTTATACGGACCTTCTGATGTGCCATAATAATCTCCTCCGATTATATTATTGTTATCGCCGTCCTGTTCGGCTTCAATTTGAGTATACTCCTCGATGTCTTCAAATTGGCTTTCGTAAATAAACCATCCAATGTTTGTACCCACGAGCATGATCACGAGTAAAATACAAAGAATCCACAATCGTTTAATTGTACGTTCCTGTCTTACAGCTTCCTGCTCATGTGCAAATTTTAAAACTTCTAATGTTTTATCGTTGTTCTCCATAAGTTATCCTTTCCACTTAAAGCCTAAAGCCTCAGCGGTGTTCTTTCCAACAACTCCATCTTGTTTAAGATCATTGTCATATTGAAAAGTTTTTACGGCAAGATCGGTTTTACGACCAAATATACCGTCTGCTGTACCGCAGGCGTACTTAAGGCTATTAAGCCGTTCTTGTACTTGTTTTACGTCCTCACCCTTTATAAGGTTATCTTTGTCGTAGTATAACTCTCTCGTCAACACGTATTTTTCGGGCTTCGGTTTGATGTCGCTCCACCAATCAGGTCTTACCGCTTTTTCCCAAGGTCTGTCTGCAATTTTGGTTTTAACTACTCCGTATGCACTACCCCGAGCTTCCACAACTTCAGTATCGTTGATTACAGAGCCAATATGATCTACACTCCACACTCTTTTGTCTACTTTTTTCCCTGTTTTGCTATCAATTTCGGTTTTAGTTTTATATGATCCGTATACTACAAAATCGCCTTCCTGCACATCCTTTACTGCTACCTTATCAGGAATTGCATTATATATGCCGTCTGCCGTCATATCATGCTTATATATACCGTGATCAATTAAATATTTCATAATAAGACCTGAGCAATCAAACGCGCACAACTCACGAACTGTATATCCCTTCATAAGCCGTTTTTGTGCAAGCGTAAGAATTTGATCGACCTTTGCCAAAACACCTGCCATTTCACAAATTTTTGGAAGTAATGTAAGCAGGTCCTCGCCTTGCGCTCCAAGAACGTATAAATCCTTATCAACTTTTGATAATAAATATTCTTTATAGTCTTTAAATGAAGCGGTCTTCATTCGTCATCCTCCATCTTTACTACCACACAGATCAATATAATTACTAATATTGCCGATACCATTAAAAAGATCATTTCTTGCCATCATCCTTATTAAGTGCGTCATATATATTTAAACTGTCGCAGAGCTTTTGAATTACAAGCGTGTTATTATTGATTGCCTGTGTTACTGCATTCATTTCATCTTTATGCTGAGCATTAATTTCCTGAATCTGCGCATAATGCATCTCGGTGTTTTTCTGCATATCCTCTTTATACTTCGCATTTTCATCTGAGAGCATCTTTGTGTATTTGTCTGTTACATATTTAATAAACCATCCCATGAAAATGCAACAAGCAATCGGAAACCCGACAGTTGATATAAGTGTAGCCGCTTCATTCATTATAACCACCTCCTTTTTCTTTATTATAACACATAACATATAATTTTGTCAATACCTTTTAGATCGGTAACGGTAAGGGTGTCAAACCCTCACCGCCACCGAATGAAATTTTGGTTTTATGTGGTTACCCGTTAAGATAAAGCGAATAATCGGACATTTCATCAAAACCGCATCCGTTATCCGTGGTTTTTATAGTCCGTGCCTTTTGTTCTTCAAGTGCATTTATAGCCATTCGGACAGTTTCAGTCCATTCCCATGAAGTATCTGTATGTCCGTCCATTTTGCTTTTTAGCATTTTAATTGCGTCATCTTTTGTAAATTTATCCATCTTTTCTTTTGCCGACTTCTTAATACGTTCTAATTCTTTTTGTGAAAATCCTTTTGACAACCAATTAGTTGTTTTTGCATTTGCTATTTTTTCTTTTAGACTCATATCTTTCCTCCTAAAATGGTTATTGGATTTCTTTGTCTTTATGCTCTGTACAATATCCCGCTATATAGCCCGATACAAAAAATGCAATAAATAATACAATTATGCCCATATATCCTCCTTATCCATTGTATTCAAAATATGGGCAATCCTCATCATCGGATAACCCTAATTTACACTTCCCATCTTTAAATGCCTTACAGGATTCGCAAAGTTTCTCATTGACTTCTTCCCCTGTTTCGATTGTAAAACCAATCTCACCGCATTGTGGACATTCTAATTGTGTCAATAAAACTTCACGTTCTCTGACCGATACCCAACGTTTTAGACATTTAAGGCATATAACTGTTGATACTTTCCACATATTCTCTCCTTTGGTTATTTTATGGGGTTACTCAACTAAAGTATATAATCGATATGATACATCAACTTCCGAAAATGTACTTGTCACAACCAACCCTAATTTTTCCGTATTTTGTCCAAATGCAAGTCCCGTGCCCACTTGAATTAATTGTGTGAATTTATGTCTTGAACTTTCTTTACCATATCCATTTCCAATCACAACTCCCAATGCCGCACCAACCGTTGCATAAGTCACAAGCAAATATGCTTTTGGCACATCTAATGTAACTGTGGTATTCCTTTTTATAACACCATCAACATATTTGAATTGTTTACTATTAAAAAGTGTAAATTGATTTTCAATAGTTTCGTTAAGCAATTCCACATCCGACAACCTTGCCATTTCGCCGTTGTGGTAATCAAGGGCAATTAATGTTCCGTTGGTAGACAGATAAGCGTACCCCTGTGAAAGTGCGATTTCATGGGGTGTGAGTTGGATTTCGGTAGGTTCATTAACTTCATAGCATAATTTCACACCCGACATAGCGGCTCTAAAGGCAGTAGCATCTGCGTTTGCATAATCCGAATCCAATACCGCAATATATTTACTTGCCGCCGTTGCCCATGTATCAAATACAGATTTATCTGAATGGTTTGAATATGTTTCTATCGCATAATGGCTACAAACGGCATTCATTGGTGTTACACTATCCGGGGACATCTTTAAATTTATCGAACTTTGTGGATTATAAGAAAGGAATAACCCCTCAGTACCACTTTTCGTCCACACTCTATCGCCTAAATCAACTATATTGTGCGTAACTGTAAACAATCCCGTCCTAACATCCAACGTACCGCCATACACCGTCTGCCCCAAACTCTCCGATAAATCTGTGGTTTTATGGTAGGGTTCGTAAGTGGTGGCTTGATTACCTTCTTCAATTTGAACCGTATTTTTATTAGCCGTCAACACATTTATACGGATATATGCCGCATTTGCACTTGTGGTTATATAACCGCTTGCATCACTTGAACCCGGTATATCTTTTAATTCAATAAAATCTTTGTTTTTTGTATATAATGCACTTGTGTACCATGCACTTATACCAATTACATGAGATAAATAGTATGCCGTATTTGGCTTTACCGAAATATAATCGCTTGCAGAATAAGCCGAACCATCAATCAACGTTCCATCTGTTGTTATTCGCTTTCCATCTGTTGCCTTTGTTCCATCAAACAAATTCTTCCCACACGATAAAACCTCAATTTTATCGTAGCCAGATATAGGACAAATGTTGGAGTAAGGGGCAAAGGTACTGTCGGTTTCCGTAGCCAAACGAATCATAGGTTTCCACAATTTATTAGAAACCTGCACACCGCTTGCAATAAGGATTCTTAATTCCAATATGTCGGTGCTTGTTAATGTAACGTCTGGGTCACTTGTTTCGGATGAAATATAATTCCAACTTCCACTATTAACCCTATATCTCATACGATATGTTGTTGAACTTGCACCCGATGGATTACCATTAATTCTGTATGTTCCACTCGGTAAAGTACCATTATAAAGAGTAATGTTTACTTCCGCACTTGCCGTTCCGTTACATAAGATAGTACCATCTGAATTGACAGTAGTGACAACATCACCATATGTTCCACTTTGTGTTGAAAGAAGTAACTTATTCTTTCCCCCACCTGCGGGATAAGGCTTGCTCTGTCCGTGTAAGTCCTGTATCGGGTTATATGTGATAACGGGATTTAACGCTAATTGCGAGGATTTTAAACCGCTTATGGATATAGGATTGCCCGATACCGATTCCAATGAAACGTCTATTTTATCCTCTATCGCTTCAACGTCTGCATCATCCGCAACGCCTAAAGCCGTCAAGTCTGCCTTTTGTACTGCGGTCATGCTTGATATATGCCCCTGTGCCGTACCGCCGACTTTATAAAGCCCCTCGGCAATAGCTGACGTAATACGGCTTGCATCCTGCGAGTGATCGTAAGCGGTCTTGCCCCTATCACCACGGTAAGCCGTTGTTGATGTTTCTCCCAACGCCAGTGTATCAGATATTACTACATACGCTGATCCGCCCCAACGGTATGTTTTGTTTGATACCAGATCAACGTATATCTTTCCGCTTTCGGGTGTGATTAACTGCGTGTGCGCCGAATCATAGTAAAACTCGGAGTTATAGAAATATCCTTCGATTACGTCATCCACAAATGCAGGTAACTGTGAGGATGGTACTTTACCCGTACTGTCCAATTCAGCTACACCATTTGCCACACCGACCTCGGAATTTGATACCTTACCACCGTTTAATTCGTTTACTGCCCCGACTAATGATGTTTTGTCAATGGTAGTCAACGCCGACATATTACCGATGTTTGATAATCCTATCCCCTGCAGGATTGTATTCGTTGCCTGCAGGGTTTCATCTAATGCCATAGGCTTTGTTACATTTGCCATTTTACTCCTCCTCAAATGTTATACACATTTTTCCGTCTACAACCGAGAACGGATCAATAGAAGCTGAAATAGTTGCCCCGTTAATTGTAATTCGTTCACCTGCGGTTAGCTTATCCTGTTTTCCTGTTAGTACAACTTTTGCAACACCTTCATCAACAACCGTTACACCATCCACTGTAACGTCTTGTACTCCTGAGGATGATCCTCCTCCACCTCCGCCTGCACTAGCTGTACGCACAATATCAGTTGTGGTATTACGAATAAAATCGTAAAGTCTTCGATTTCTATTCATACCACCATTCTTACGGGATGAAGTAAATACCTTCTCACTTGAAGATAAAGACCTTGTAAGTAATACTTGTTTATCACCACCGCTATCCGCTACAAAATCAGTATAAAATCCACGCTCTCCAAATGTGTGCGTAATTTGGTTGATAACACCAATATCTGTATCTACACCATTCTCTTGTATTGTAGCATAATCGCCAACAAGAAGTTGAGGTTTAATTGTAGTGTTATAAGTTTCAGTTAACCCTGTCCTCTTTAATTGTTTAACAAGAGTTTGAGCATACCTTGTCATTTCCTCCTGAGTTGTATTTTCAAGAGTAGGAGCAAAATAAGTCTTATTTGTAGGAATTCTCCAATGTTTCCATTGAGTAACATCCATAATTACAGGATCTAAGTCTCTGCCTCCCGAATTTTTACCCGTAACATAAACCTTTGTATACGCACCATCTGCAGATTTAACGCTAGATCGTCTAAACAACTCGCCATGCCCAAATTTAAACACGGATTTTGGTAGATATTGACCTCTAAATCCATTAAATCCAACTACAATTATACCATTTGGCATTTCTTCCATAGCCCAATCCGTACCCGATTCCACACCTGAAGCCATTTCCGCAATTGTTTCCATAAGCTTCATGCCCGTATCGGATGCCTGATATTCAAGAGTAATCTGAGCGTTGTTTTCTTCAATTAATGCATCGTTGATTTCAAAATGCTCTAACACCCACCTACTAAGATATGAAATCGTACCTGTCTTTTTGCCTTTTTGGTTAATTGTATTTTCACTAAGTGTAACACCTATGTTATTTCGGCTTGATATGCCTACAGATGCCTTGTTATAGTTAAAATCGACTTGATCAATAAAAGTCTCACATAAGTTGTATATTGGAGAATCACCCATTGTAAGCCCAAGTGTAACTCTAGCTCCCGGAATAAATAACGTCTCATTTTTTGTAAATGCATCGGAATCGTAATTTTTTACATCTGCATTAACCTGTACAATTGGATTATCTACTTCAGCACGATAATTACCTGACGAAATTAAATCGCCAATCTCTTTAATATATGTATACCTCAACAAATAAAGTATTGTAGAATTATCATCAGGTAAAATCGCCGTTCCGTATAAAGATCCTGTTGCGGGATGATGCCAACTAATTTGTGTATACCCAACATCGGTGATTACTTCTTCTTCCCCTGCTTGGGCATCCTGCCAATGTCCATCCTCTACATACATCTGTTTACTTGCTATTCCGTTATGTATATATAAACTTTGAGCTTCTTCAGTAAAATAATGAGCCATGCCTCCTGTATAATTTGCCTCCGAAGCTCTAAGTTGTAATGATTGCCATAAATAAGGTCTTGGAGTAGTAGCCATTGTCTACCTCCTTAATCACTATACTCACCAAAAGTAAATGTAACTGTAGCATCAAATACATGGTCCGCATCCTTGGGGATGCATTCGGTATCATAATCAATCGTGATGACATCGCCAACGGCAGGTGCCGTGTTGAAAATGATATTGTCCGCGCATGTACTTCCAACCGAATTGCTATCGTTTGCCGATGACGCAAGAACAATCTTGAAATATTTATAATGCTTATAATCGGCGGGAATCGTTGCGTGTATGTTTCCGCTTGAACCACTCCAATGGCCAACACTTGTCCATGTAACAAGGTCATTTGAAACATACACATCAACATCGGATGTTGAATAATATGAATATGTATTAAATTCATCGATTGTAACGTCAGCATAATCCGGGTTATAAAATACCATCGTCCCCATGAACTGTGGCACATATTCCGCATACACAAGGTGGCCATCTGTCGAAAGGTCCGGGTCAATACGCATTAACCTCACGCGGTCAACGGGGATTTTCTTGACCGTAACACCCGACACGGCATTCCCGTTTATTTTGACAACCGCATTTTCGGGCAATCCGATTTTAGTCTTGAATCCCGTGGTTTCACCATCACCCGTTCCAACCGCTTCACCCGTGATGTGGTATTTGCTCCATGCTTTCTCGCCACATCTGATTGCCAAACCGACCATGGAATCCGTGGAAACAAGATGTGAAATGCCACCGATGTTTCCCTCTGATTCCGTGTACCTTGCCGGGGTGAATGTGATTTTTTTCTGCGATACATTGCCATTTTTAGTCCATCCCTTTGAACTTGACACAATGCAATTTCCCATGGCCACGCCAACATTGAAAGCATTGAATCGGTTATATATTCCCGTCAATGTTTTCAGCATATTATATGATCGTTTTACATATCCACCCGTTGCGGTTAATGCATCGACCGGATGGAATGTCACGTTGTCCCCATCCACCGACCAATGGCAATATATGGTTGCGTATATGTTGATGATGTCGGTGTCGGTCTTTGCGATTGTGATGGGATTTCCGTTCATGTCCTGCAACATCGCATGGGTTGTCAGATTGCCGTCATACTGCCCGCCCGCGATTCCGACCTCGGTCAATGTAACACCAACGGCGGTGGATAATCCCAATGTAATTTTGCAAACACGGGTGATGACCGAATTTGCATGGTCAACGTCCAACGACACTTCCGTCACCGATGCCGAACCCTCTTTTGCAAAAAGTGATGTGTCGTTGGCCGATGGTGTGCCCGAACCCGAACCATATTGGATGTATTTTCCAAATGCATCATTCGAGCCAATCAGATAATCCCACAATTTGTTTGTGACGATATTGAACGCCTGCGCCTTTTGTCTTATTTCACCATCCCGGATGACCTCGATGTCGAATTTGTTGTGGATTCCACAAGAAATATTATTATCCATTTTGTCCCCCTTATAGGTCGTGTATATTAATTAATGTTATGCTTGCCGTTATGTCGGGAATGTTGATGTGTTCATTTTCCATGGTGTCATAATATGTCACCGGTCGCACCGTAACGCTTGCATCAATGTCCGTGATCTCGATGTGTTCAACATCGTTCTGATGGCCTTTCCATGTCAAATCCGTGGGTGTGAATGTTTCCGTGAATGCCTTGACCATTCCCCCGGCACCCTTTAAACCGCCCTTGCCATCATATGTGACCGTAATGTCCCCGATCGCGGACGAAAAATTCGGTGTATCAATAACGATTTCCAACGTCTGTGAATCGGTTTTTGTAACGCTTGCCACCGTTCGTTCCGTCTGAATCAATCCGCCCAATGGTGTATATTCATATTCGTTCACCATAACACCGAAATGGTCCGCAATATTGGCCATTAATGCCGTGTTTGTTATGTCTTGGGTAAATTCTATACTGAATGTCATATCGTCCGAATTTGCCCCATCAGCGAACGCGGGTTGCGGTGTTGACGGTGTGACCAATCCCGTGGGTGTAAATTCCACAATGAACGATTCGGTCTGACATGACGGTGACCACAAACCGCCGGTGGCGGGTTTCGTATATTTCAACGTTAATGTGTCACCATTGGACCGGTCGAAATCATCAAACGTCAATGTCAATAATTCATCATCAACCGAAGCATTACTACATATATAATAATTGCCATCATTATCGTATAATTCAAAACACGTTGTCGGCAGGGATTCGGCGGTCTGTTCCAAATCAAATGTGACCTCGATTTCCGTTCCGCTTGTGTTCTCTATCTCAACAGGTGTTCCCGAATTGCCCTCGATAAATCTGACATATGCGGATATATCCGAAATCTCGATGTGTTCACGTTCCCTTGTATCGTAGTACGTTATGCCTTGAAACGTAACGTCTGCCGTGATGTTTGAAATCTCGATGTGTTCCGTTCCACGGGTTCCGATGCCCTCGGTGTACGAAAACAACTCATATAATTTGCCATCATCCGTCAAAATCTGCAATCCGACACGATAATCCCATGTGCAGAATGCCTTTATTGCGGTGACCGTCAATGATGACAACCCGGTGATGCTGATCTGTTCCGCATCGTACCATTCACCATCAATATATTGTCTGTAATAGAGCCCTCCTGCCATTACAAAGAAAACAGTTAAGCCCATATTCCAATTACCCCATTCACCGCTCGGACCTCTAACGACGGAGACATCTGTTACATTCGCCTGTGCCAATTCATGTTCATACTGTCCTAATGGTGTACAGAGTTTTGCTTTTAAAGCTCCCTCGGGTGTTACCCAAAACACCCAAGGGATTTTGTCCGTTATAAATTCCCATATATCTCTTGCATTATGCTTTACAGTTGAATCAAATCCTATGGAACACGCAACAGCATTTGTGGTAAATGAATAGTTATTCCAATCCATTTTTGAAAGAATTTCTGTATTTTGTGTCCATTTGATATGTAAAACATCATTACGAATATAAGCAACCCATATTTGTTCATCACCCTTGCCAAATCTCGGGTGACAAACAGCAACATCTGAATCGGTAATCCCTGCCGCTTTTACTATCCTTGATCTTTCAATAAACTCTTTATCCCGAAGCGGAATATCATGTCTTTGAATTTTCATTTGCACGGCAGGATTGGCGTTATTATCAAACGTTTGTAATTGCGAATCAAGCCTATCCGCGAGCGTAGTGTCTATATTTATCATTCATCCACCACCTCTTTTACAATCATTGTAAATCGTCCTACTGCATGTCCATCTTTCCATTCTTTCCATGTTACATCTTTTTCTATATACCCTTTAATGTCCTGTCCGTTCCACCCTGAGATCGATAAAAGTGCTCCATTGTTGGATGCATTATCCAAGGCGTCTTTATCAGCCGATGTCGGACAATATACGCTAACTGTACGCCTATGTGTTGCATCTCCTGTAGTTTGCACGTAAGGAGTCCCATCGAGAGCAATATTTGTAACTTTTTGTGATGTATATTTTCTAACGCATTCAATAACACTACCGATTGTATTTGAGCCATAAATCAAGTTAGCCATTATTACCCTCCTGCATATCCATACATTCTTTGATCTCGTTCAAGTTTCTTGGATAACTCGTCCATAGTATAATCAGCCACTCCCACAAGCTCACCTTGGTTATTAACGCCTTTTACTTCAAGTGTTCCACCGATCTGCATTTTCATTTCCTGCTTTTCTTTTTCGGTAAACGTCTTGTCGTTAGTGTCGTAAACACCAAACGCATTTGCAAGGTATTTCATATATTCTATATCGCCCTCGGCTACTGCTTCCTGCCATTTTTTCTTTTGGCTTTCTCTTGCTTGCTTCATGCTTTCTTCTGCCCTAGCTTGCTCTTCACTATTTTCGATTAGCTCAAATATCCCCTCAACAATATCTGCTAATGATTGGAATACCTTTATACCATATTCTTTTACACCGTCAAAAGCCCTCTTTAATGCTTCCCCGGGTTCTGTAAATAACAAGCCTATTCCTGCAAAAGTTTCACCTACAATATCTATCATACCTCCAAGCACTTCTCCAAGGTCTATGTCTGTAAATAGACTTATAATACCACTTGCAAGACTACCAAATCCTACGAGAATAGCCTCGATAACTTTAGGAAGAGCGGCAATAAGTCCCTTTATAATCTCGGGTAAATGTTTAATCAACTCTCCAACCATATCGATTAAAGCATCGATTATTATAGGTAGATTGTCGATTACGGCATCCATAACTCGATTGATCAAATCGGGTAGAACATCCACAATTACCATTATGATCTCAGGAAACGCCTGCGCCAACATAACAAGTAAGTCTGTAACACCTGCAATTAATTCAGGTAGACTTTGTTTTAATGCTTTTGCGATGTCCTTTATGATCTTTGGCAACTGCTTTATAATTGGCTGAAGTATCTGAGGTAACATTTTAACTATACGAGTAATAAACTGAATAATGCCTGTCACCATGCTACCCGCGTTATTAGCCAAAAAGTTTGATGCCATATTAATTAGCATTAAAATGGTATTTTCAACTGTACCCGCTATAGATTTTAATGTTTCAAGTACCCTCGGGAAAACGTCTGAAATAATACTTGGAATTCTGTTGATCAACTTTGGAATTAAAGTTTCAACTAATTTCCCGATACCTCCAAGAATTTGTTCAATTCTCGGCATAATATTATTACCCGCAGTGATCAACGATCCTACAAACTTATCGACTAAATCTCCAAAGGGCTGAGTATCATCTGCAATACCAACTAACAAATTTTGCCATGACGCTTTCATGGCTTTAACTGATCCCTCAATTGTAGATCCCGCTTCATCTGCGGTTGCTCCTGCAATTCCAAGATTTTTCTGTACAACTGAAATTGCATTAGCTATATTAGCAAACGATAAATCGCCTTCCTTTACCGAGATGTTCAATTCTTTTTGAGCATCTTTCATTTTGGAGGCTTCTCTGATTAATCGTTGCATTTCTTCTTTTGTACCACCATACCCGAGCTTTAAGTTATCAAGCATCGTATAATTCTGCTTCGAAAAACCCTGATACGCATTTTTAATAGATTCAATATCCGTACCAAATTTGTTAGCATTATCCGACATATCTTGAATAGCTCGGTCTGTTACTTCTGCCGCTTTTGCTGTATCACCTTTTAAAGATTGTATAAGGCTTGCCGAAAAACCCGTAGCAAGCTCCATATAACTGTTTGCATCCATTCCTGCAGTCTGAAACGCTTTTGCCGCGTTATCCTGCACTACTTTGGCACTATCTTTAAATAAAGTTTCAACACCGCCTATTAACTGTTCATAATTAGCATATGCATCGAGTGCAGACTTTCCAATTTTTGTTGCTACTCCCGAAGCAAGCGTTGTTCCTGCGGCAACGGCTTTACCAATTATACTAGTAACGCCGCCTATAACTTTACCCGTGGTGGATATACTAGACTTAAGCTTCGAGCCAAAACTCGAAGCTTGTTTCTCGGCATCATCAAGTCCCTTGTCATATTCCTTCTTATCAAGACCAAGGACGGCTCGTAATGTCATCGCATTCAATCCCATACTACCTCACCACCAATCCTGCGTTTTTAATTACGTCCATTGCTATTTCGTCACCCGAACGCTCCTCCTCTTCATGTTTTTCAGGGCTTATTATATCTATCCATCGTTCCGTAGATGGAATCATTAAATGCTCTGCATTTTCATAAAGGGCATCGGTAACAAAAATGCGGTATGCCATTCCTTTTTGGTACTCAACATACCTCGCCATGACATACCGCATAAATGGTTTTATTTTGTTTCTATTTCCTCTGTATTCTCCGTAACAGAGCCAAAAGACGCGTCCGAAATCTTCAAACCCTGCAACTCGAAAAAAGCCGCTATGTTTTCATCATTCAACATCTCTAAAAGTTTAGAAGGTATTTGAACAATGTTAACTTTATAGGTTTCAATCGGCT
>Ga0265298_10000675_pt1 | contig 49884 bp, 74 predicted proteins | sample AusTroGonzalo_MG_3_FD_193486 | JGI IMG/M metagenome (GOLD analysis project Ga0265298, IMG submission 193486) | Bovine rumen microbial communities from tropical cattle in Woodstock, Queensland, Australia - Gonzalo_01 | ecosystem: Host-associated > Mammals > Digestive system > Stomach > Rumen ...
TATAACAAACACTATTGTAATCAAGTATCTTTTCGTTTCTTATACCCCAACTACTCATAATCTTCACTCACTTTACTAGGAATACCTGCTTTTGAAGTGATTTCTTCAAGTAATTGTTTAGATACGCCGTCAGTAAGTTTACCCCAACTTAAACCGTTTTCACTATACGTCACAAAACCAGTTTTATCGGCTAAATTATATAACTCGATAGCACACCTATATTGCCAATCGGCATATCTCTCTGGGAGAGTTTTTTGTGAATAATCATAAAATGGAAAGACACGAGATAAACCAATAGTACGAGCGTTCAACACTAAATCTTCTAAAATTAAATCGTAGGTTGACTTTTCCCCAAATAAATCTGGGTTATAAGGTATTCTTTTCTCTAGTCTTGCAATAATATCATCTTCAATGTCTGTTAGTTCATAATTGTCCATTTCGTGTCCTCCGTTCTATGAGTTAAATTAACCTCTTGAAATTATACGAACAATAGGAATTGCTTTGTGGTCAACGAATAATCTACCACTTAAAGCACCATCGTTTACTAATTCCCAGTTTGCACCTGTTGCTAATTCAGCAGTAGTTGCACTATTTGTTTCTTGACTTGCTTTAGTATATGAAATCCATTTTGGAGCAACTAAATGTCTTTGACGAGTGTAAAGTACATCGATACCACCATTTGTTGCTGGGTCACGTGATACTTCACTAGCAACTCTTACACCAATGTTTTCATATTCAAATGCTCCTCTACCTAATAGGTAAGTAATATAGTTAGTTGCTACTACTGGTGCAGTATCAGTTGCGTTTGCTATTACGATAGCACCATCGCTTTCCTTTTGAGTTGCTACTACTACTGGTCTGTCTGGGTTTGTACCACTATCAGCAGTAAATACTACTTTGCTACTTGAAGCAGTAATTGTATAACCAGTTATTGTCACTTTAGAAGCAATATTAGTTGCTTGTTGTGGAGCAGTACCATCTGCACCGACTTTAATTTTATTACCAGTATCACTTGCACTATTTGCTACGAAAGTATATTCAGTACCATTGATTGTAATTTTATCACCTGCTACTGCTGGTGTAGAAATAGTTGTACTATATACTGGTGCTGTTGTCACAGTTTCAGTTGTAGGTAAATCATCATCAACGATAACTACTCTACCGTTCCAAGTACCAATATTAAGTTGTCTTTGAACGCCGTTTGCGTCATTGTAAAGCATATAACTTAATAGAGATAGGTTCTCTAGGTTAGTTGCTACTACGCTGTTCATAAATGCTAGGGTGATTATACCTTTATTTGCACCTAATGCTTTTTGTACTGCATTATTAAGTGTTGTAGCACTTACTAATTTGTCTGCGTCAGAAACAGCACTTGTAATATCGTAAGTATGTTTTGTGATGAAGTCAGCATTACCTGTTGCAGAATAACCACTATCAGTAGGCATAGCGAATATACCAGTTAAGATAGCAACTAGGTCTGCTTGGTCAACTCCTTCGTAATAACTTGCAACTTCACTTGCTATGTCTTTAATCCAATCAATTCCAGTTAATTCCATAGCAAAGTCTTTTTCTTGCCATGCTTTCATACGACCAAATACTGGTTTTCCTTGTGTGAAAGTCTTTGTACTTGTAGGTGTCATTGAAACTATACCATCATAGTTTTGTACTTCACCGTCTAGTAAACCTTTGATTGGTGTGATAATATAGTCGCCACCGTCTTGGTTAGTCATTAGGTTTTTGTACTTGTTTTTTACGTCATATACGCCATTTTTAATCAATTCATTTCTTGCTAGATTTGGCACTCTATCAAGATATTTTTCAAATACCATAGTATTGAATTTTTTACCATTGTATTCTCCAACTGCCATAATTTAATCATTTCCTTTCTATTTACATTTTGGCAAAATCGTCTGGGTGTTCTTCAGCAAACTTTATTTGCTCATCACTACTCAAACTATCAAACTTTTCCCAAGTCATTACATTATCTTGGGGCGAAGTATTACTAGGGTTAGGTTTTAAATCAAGTGAAGTTAATTTTTCAGTAGTTGTTTTTTCTATTGCTTCATCTCTTGTTTTGATTAGATTTAACAAGTTAGTTGCATTAGCAACCGTTGTTTTCTCGTCATCTGTAATAATAGAACTTAAAACTTCATCACTAATACCACCTATTTCGCTAAAGATTTCTCTTGCTTTGGCTGTATTGTAGATTTTGTTTGCTTCTCTTTGCTTCTTCTCGGCTTCTTCTAAAGCAAGTTTACGCTTTTCTTCATCAGTTAATTGTGATTGCTTAATAGCGTTGTATTCTTCTTCTACCTTTGTTAAACCAGAAACTTTTTGATTTAAACCCGATATTGTTTCGTTGGCTTGACCTAAATCGGTTTTTAGTTTCTCATTTTCTTTGGACAAATTAGCATTTGCTTTGTGCCAAGCGTCTAGCAATTCTGAAACTTGTTCTTCTGTGTACCCTTTCTCTAGTAGTTCCTCTCTTTTCATATATTCCCTCCTTACAGTACGAATAACGGGCGTACCACCCTAAGAGATTTTTGTTAAGGTCGAGAGCGTTAGAGTTGCACTAACATTTATCGCTCGAACTCTCGATAAGTAGGGTGCTATACACCCTGTTCATCTCTTTCTGTTGCTTCTGTAATCTTATTTGCTTGATTATCAGCAATATCTTGAGTTTCTACTTCATTATTTTCGTTAATTGATAAATCAGTATTGCCACCACCTAGTTGGCTAACTTGTTTACCAAATAATCTTTCTTGTGCAGTAGTAATCGCATTTGCGTCACCAAATAAACCTACAATAGCATTAGCAAAGTTTCTAGGAATATCTGCACTATACAAGTTTAGCAACGCTTGAGTTTTAGTTAATAGGTTATCACTCATATCTCTATTAAACTTTGGCTCAATATCACTAACATTGATTGTTTTAATATCGCTAGTAGGTGATAGTTTGCAACACTTTATTACACCCCGTAGCATTTCCATATCGCACATACCAAACATTGTTTCATCGCCTTCGGCACGAATACCAGCAGTTGTATAACCCTGACCAGTAAGTTTTGCTTTACCTGTATCACCACTCGTCACGCTACCATTATCAGTTGCCATTGGTACACCTAGTATTTGGTGTAAACTTGTAAGCAACCTAGTGTAATATGTTTGAGTATCGGTGGCATTTAGTCTTTGTGCTAATAATTCAATACTTGCCTTTTTATTTTCGGTTGAGTTAATACATACAGCACCCAACTGTTTAATTTGGCTAATTTCGTTTTCCGTCACTTCTACATTGGTAAATACCATTATAGCGTTGACAAAACTTTCCATATCGTCTTTATCTAAACTCTCTAAATAGTTAATATCATTAAATAAGTCTTTGCCTATTTCAATTAACGATATACGATATTTATTCGTATAGTATTCGGTAATTGAGTGTTCGTTCATTACTATTGGCTTACTGCTTTTTTCAACTACTTGTAATTCACCACTTATATCACTAAATACAACTTGTCTGTTTCTTAAATAAAAAGTATATTCGTGATAGATTTGTGGAGTATTTATTTTTTCGCCTGTGTTCGTGTCTATTGTTGATACAATATGCTCCATTGAAGTTTGTATATAAGCACCTATTTGTTCATTTCCTAATTTACTAGAATAAATTACTTCAGTATCTTCGGCATTACATACAAGTAGTTCAAATGGTGCTTGGTCATCTTCGGTAGTTTTTTGATAACCTTTAAACATAAATGCTCTACCACAAGTTAGTACGTCCTCATACAAACTCATATCTTTGGCTTTTTTGTTTTCAAATCTAACATACTTATTAAGTAGTGCTATTTCCTTTTCGCCACCGTCATTTATTTGAACATACTGTATAGGTTTTCCTAATTGATAACATTTTTTAAAATCGACTATTGCCCAAGCCCAGTTTTCAACCGTTTTGTTGTTAATTTCTGGTCTTGTGTGTTTTTGTTTATCAATATAAATGTCTTGTATTCCCCTTAAATAATCTTTCAAATAGAGAGTTTCAGTACGGTTTTGTTCGTGAATACCTATGCTATTTTTTAATATTTCAAGTATTATTTCGTTTTGTTTTGCTTCTGGCTTTGATAAAATGTCTTTTTCGGTATATGGTGCGTAGATTGTGGTTCTACCAAATGTTTTCATATATTACCTCCGTACTCTTGGGTATAATATACCACAAATGAAAAAGCGTGTCAAATAAGTAATGGGGTTTTCATTACCCTACACTAAACCACAAAAAAAGAGTTCTCGAAAGAACCCAAAGACCGCAAAACCTTTATCAATATATAATAAAATTGTGGTCAATTTACATTATACCATAGTTAAAATGGTCTTGCAAGTATAATTGGTTTGATAGGTTTTGCTTTACCTGCTACTATTTCAGCAGTAAACATAGCCAAACTATCGGTTGCGTCATCGTGTTTATTAGTGCCTTCAATGTTATACATAGTGTGACTAGCCATAAACTTACCCATATCAGAGGTAATTGGGAACAAATTGAAGTATGGGTAAAATATTCTATCAATGATATTACCCCGTTCAAGTTCAATTCTTGTTTGTTTAACCATAGTCGAGTATTTTTCTATAATTTGAATACCATTATTAAAACCTATTGCTTGTAATTTTTCTTCTAATACAGTTTTCAAGCCACCGTCAACATTGGTTTCTATTACTAACATTTTTACATTATTTTTGATTATTTTTTCAATAATATCGGGTATTAGTTTACTTGTTGCTTGTTGGGTATATATACAATCAATAAGGGCATAATCTTCCATATACGGTTGGAATATAGGCATTGAGAAGAAGTCTTTACCAGACTTACGAGTGCCATCTATTACAGCATAAGTAGAACCATATTCATTTGTTAATTGTTCATTATATGTTTTTAAATTTTTCCAATCAAACGCCATAGCCTCTGGGCTTACTGGGTTTTGTTGGAAGTTGCACTCAAAAATGTAGGGGTCTAAACTCGCTTTTTCGTTTAGTAATGTTTGAGTTGAAGCAAGGTCTGGGCAAGTGCTTTGCCCTGTTTCCATATCTAGTGCTGGTACTTGAACTATTGCAAATTTATTATTATCGCTAACCTTCACATAAGGCAATTTTGTATGTTGAACAAAAGTATAACGGCTTTCAAGCCACTCTATTATTTTAACCGTAAAATCAGTAGGCGACCACATAGTACCTGTTATAATAAACTTCCAAATAGGGGCTTCTTGTACGAAACGCTTACGCCATACAGTTAAGAACTTATTATAATAAAATTTATTATCGCTTTCGTTTAGTGCTTCTTTATAGTCAGCATATAGGTCGTCAATCCATACCCATTTACTAGCACGGCAACCAACAACATTTGATTTAGTTGTCTTAGCATAATAACTAGCAAGTAGTTTACAATTTCTTAATTTCCACTCACTTTCGGTGTCTTTTTTATAATATTCTTTATCTTCTTTATCGAATTTTAAGTGGGGGAACACTTCCCCATACGCTTCACTTTGCATTATTTCTTTAACAGTTCTACTACCACCATTTACAACATCTTCGTTAGAACATAATGCTAGAATAGTGCCACTATCATCTACACCAAAACTAAAAGCATTAGCCAAATCAACTATATAGGTTTTACCCCAACCGCTTGGCAAGTTAGCAATTATACCTTCAAAGTTTTCATCAAAAACCATTTTATTTAGGTAATAAACTAACCCTTTAAGTATTTTAATTCTAGGCAAGTAGAACTTATCTTGTTTTTCCCACTCATAATAAATAACAAAACTTTCAAAGTCGTGTCTAGCCGAATACAAATAAAACTCTTTTAAGAACTCGGCGTAGGTGGCTAATCTAGTGTTATCGTTTTCATAACGCAATAATAAATTGGCAAGTGGAATTGCTTTTTTTAAACATATATCAGCAGTTTCAACAATGTTTTCGTTTGACATAAACGCTATAAGTTGGTGTAAGTAAACAAAAAGTTCAAACAATTCAGAACTATTATATTGGCGTTTAGTATTTTCGCTGGTAAAGTTAGTGTCTAAAAGAGTAATTATTTCTTCAACACTTTTTTTTACATTTTCGTAGGTTAATGGTTTACTCATCTACTTCACCTATCATTTTTTGGCTTACTTGTATAGTTTTTAGCGTTGCTATTCTTTCTTCAATATTATCTAAATCTATTGGTTTAGTCGTCACGCTTACTTTAACTTCTGGTGTTTTCTTTTCTAACGCTTCGTTTTCTACTTTCATACGATAAGTAGTAGTAGTTTTTTCAAGTTTATAGTGTTGAGATAGCATAACATTAGCGTCAAAGGTGTCATCATATATTCTCTGTACTAGGTTTCTCATACTAATATTATCGCTTTGTCGCAAATTGGCTAATTGATTTAAAGACATACCAGCAAATTTTGCAAAATGACTTAAAGTAGGTTGAAAAGGCATAACTTTCAAGTTAATTTGTTCCACAACTTTTGAATAATAATCATAAACTTTGGTTAATTGTTCACTATTATAGATAGTTTCAACATTAGGTTGTGGGTTTATTGGTTTAAAAAAATAGGTACTAACTAAATAAGGGTTTGTTTCATTTATTTCATTACCTAACCTATCGTACTTTATTTTAAGCCCTTCTTTTTCAAACTCTTTCATAAGGGTTTTAAACCCTGCTTTTTTTTGAGCAATAATCTCATTTAATTCTGTATCTTGTACTTTTAGTGTGAACTCCCTAGTTCCTTCTACAATCGCTTTTTCAGTATTTATTACTTTCTTTTTAGCACTCATAGGTTCACTTCCTTTATATTCATATTCTACCACAAAAGTTGTTATTTGTGAATATGTGGTGTATAATTACCCAAACAATGATGATGATGATGATGAAATACTCTTAAATCAATTATTGTCAAAGTCTTAATTGTGTGTTATAATCTACATAAGAAAGAGGGGAAAATATATGAAGTGGACAACCGAGGAAATTGAATATTTAAAATCTGAATATGCTAAATTAGACGGAAAAAAGGTTGCTAATATTACTGAAAAAATTGCAAATGAATTGGGGAAAACAAAAAGTAGTGTTAGGAACAAAGCATACGAATTAGGTATAACACACAAAGAAAGGCTTTACACAAACGAACAAATACAATTTTTAAAAGATAACATAGACAAAATGACTTATGCTGATATGGCGATAATTTTAGGCAAAGAAAATAGTAATGTTTATAGAAAATGTAAGCAATTAGGAATTATAAAAACGATAGAGTGTCAATCAAAAATTGCAGAAGTTAAGCCAAAATATAAGTTTACTAAAGAGGACAATATAAAGGCAATAAAGGCGATAAAAGAGAGAAATGAAAAATATGGACACCCTAGAGGTTATTTAGGACATAAGCATAGCCCAAAAACGAGAGAAAAATTATCACAAGCGGGAAAGAGAGCGTGGGAACAGTTGAAAGGAATAAAATTAGAAGAATGGAAAAAACATCAAAGAGAAACAAGAATTAAAAATGGCACATTGAACCCAATGATTAATCAAGAAAAACCTTATAGTAGAGCAAAGGGTGGTAGACGAGAAGATTTAGATAACCAATATTTTAGAAGTGCGTGGGAAGCCAATATAGCACGATATTATAATTATTTAGGTATAAAATGGGAATACGAACCCAAAACATTTATTTTTGAAAACATAACTAGAGGTAGTGTTAGTTATACACCAGATTTTTACTTACCCGAAACAGACCAATGGGTTGAAGTAAAAGGGTGGATGGACAGCAAAAGCAAAACCAAATTAAAAAGATTTGCTGAACAATACCCAGAAGAAAGCAAAAAGTTAATTCTTATACAAGAGAAAGAATATAACGAGATTAAGAGAAAAATTAGTTCATTTATTAAAGATTGGGAATAGAAAAACTAGACAATTAGTCTAGTTTTATTCTTGTACTTACATATTCTGGTTTAATAAGGTATTTACCACTTCTAGTAGTATCGCTACAATGTTCACGCTCAAATTGAAGCAGAATATCTCTAATATGGCGTAGGTTTTCAATTCTAATTTGTTTAAGTGTATTTTCATCTATCATCTCTGAAGTTATTGCATAGAACATATCTTCGTCTGTTCTTTCAATAGCGTGGAGATACTCGTGTGAAGAAGATTGAACAAGAATAGCACCATTCCAAAAAAGGTAGCCCTCACCCAAGCCCATTTGTTTACACTCTCTATGGGGTACTATCAAGTGGTGAAACGAAAGTTGATTTTGATTTTTAAATTGATAACCCATAAAATCATACCCAAGTTGTTTAATTTTAAACAATTTAATCATTTCTCTAGTAATATCACGCATAAAATCACCTATTCCTTTTCTTTTTTGTTTGGGTACAACCAAAACTCAAATAATTCCCCCCTAGTTAAATCGCCCATTAAGAACTCCCAAGCGACACCAGCCATTTTTAATTGCCTACTTGCTTTTTTAGAAAACTCTACTTGTTCTAACAAATAATCTCTATATATTGAAATATCAAAAAAGGGGGCAAAACGCTCCCAAAAAGTATCATAAATATCTTCACAACGCATACAAAAATCTTTAGAATTGCTTACCTTTAAAGAATTGGGTAATGTTTCCCAGTTCATACTAACCACCCAATTATATTATAACACATTTTTCAAAGAAAAAAGGAGGCAATAAGAAATTGCCAACTTATTAGGGGGGTGCAGACAAAGGCATACTAGGGCTAACCTATATTTGTCTGCAATTATATTATAACACAAAAAAACAGTAAATATCAAATTACTATTCTTTTGTTTCTTTTATAAGAGGTGTTATGGTTATACCCTTTAATAATCAGATAATCGAAGTTTCTCACTTTAACTTTCACTAAACGCTCATTTTTTATTTCAGCCACTAGCCAGTAAACGCCCTCATAAAGTAGCGACCTTTATTTTTCGTTTACCTACGAACACTACAAAGGACTTGCACCTTTAAGTTTCACACACATAGGGATTACCATTTTTCATAATACTAAACTTTTTCCAACAGTATCATTTGCAATTCAGACCTTCTAAACCCCGTCTGTTAGGTTGCAGTTTTGTGCTACTCCAACTAGAAACTAAACTTATAGTATCTCACAATACTTCAACTGCAATAGGGCTTATTTAGCATTATAGTTTGAGTATGGTTGCTACACCACTCTCTGCCTATTCCTACAATTCTCTGGCGTAAAAACACCATTTTTCGGAAGTTGCCCCGTTTAGTTCTATGCCTTATGAACCCCTAATGAAAGCCACCAATATCTCGTTCCCAACTTTGTTGGTTCAAGTACGGCTATCACTAGCCGACTTACTCTATGCACGAAAGTCTGCACTATCGCTAGAAAGTGGAGCATATCGTCTATACTAGGTTGCCACCTAGTCTTTCATATAGTTCAAATTATCTAATTGTCAAAGAGCATAACCAAGTGCTTAATAGCACCATTAGAATAGATATAAATATCGGTTTATTCAATGCCTCGTGTCTACTTAGATAGTATCCTAGGTTTATCTTTTCCCACTTCATTGTTTTTTACTCTCATTGTACGTTTGAGAAAGTCGTCATATCTACTCTAATGCTACCATTAAGGTAGCACACATTAAAAGGTTGTTATAGTGGTATTTAACTACCACCTTTAGAGCGTAAGCATAATCACTACTAATGAATAATGTTTAAGGAGATAGTAGTGAAAGCATAGTTTTCTAAACAAGTTAGGAGTGATGTAAAATAACTACGCTAGTAAATTCGTAAACAAAAAATATAAGGATAGTTGCGTTATGAAAAACAATAATTCTAAACATAATGAACAAAACAATATTTTCTCGCTTACGCTCTAAAGGCAACAGTTAAGTTGCCATACAACGAAACCATTGTTAAGTAAGTGTAAACTTTTTCTTAACAATTTCATTATACACTACTTATATAAATTAGTCAATAATATCTTGAAGAATATAAGTAATTTTTTTTAAGAAATCTTTAACTACAAAATAGTCATGGGTATCATAAAAATCGCTACTATCTAAACTTTTAATAAGAAAGTCTATTTGGTCAACGCAATCTAGCACTGCCAAAATATCTTCACAATGGCTTTCACAAAACTTTGCAAAATCGCTTTCTTCGTTTTTATCAATAATATCATTATCTAACTTTACATATTCTTGTAGTCTAGCAACGGCTTTCATTAGAACTCCAATTTCTTTTTTGAGTGTTTATTATATTCAGTTATAATATATCTTGCTAATATATCTACATTTTGTTTTACTTGATAATATATATCTATTTTTTCTAGGTCATCAACCGTTTTAAAGAACAAACCACCACACACTATCTCATATTCTGACTTATACCAAAAGGAATACATAAGCCAACTATTTATTTCGTTTCTAAAATCTTCATAGTTAGTTTTCTCTAATGCTTTTACTATACCATATAAGAAGTTATTACTTTGAAATATATTAAACAATTCTATTTTATTTTCGTTAAAGTCACGATTTAACACATACCACTTTAACCCCATTTTATCTATTCTTTCTAGTTTTTTCTTGTCTTTATTCGTCATTTAATTTTCTTCTTTCTAGTACCAAGACAAATCATCATTATCTACTAATTCTTTAGCATAATACTTTTGTCTTTTAGGTTTAGTATAACTCTCATTTGGTATAGTTTCTTGTTCGGGGCGAATAAGAACAAACCTATATTGTGGCATTTTATTATTGCCATTATAATAAGTGTTTCTAACCATAAGTATTCTAAACTCTGAAGTACCTAGTTCATCAACTAATTCCTTTAAGTCAAATACTTTACTTTTCCACATTTCCTTACTTGTATTTTGAAGCCACAAACCCTCCCAATTTTGCTTTTCCACTATTTCCACTCCTTTTCTATTTCGTATAAAAACTCAATTATTTTTTTTATAAGTATTTCTTTTGGTAATATATCTAAATCAATTTGGTTAGCCAAATCATTTAGAGTTTCCACTAATTCGTGTTTACTCATTTTTTTAATGCCTCCATACATTTATACCTAAACTCTATTTTATCACTTTTATAAATGTAATGACCACAATGGTCGCATAAGGTTCTATCTTCGTTATACCTTATTATTCTTTTTCTACCACATATTTTACATTGATAAGTATAAGGCACTAAAGCGTCTAGGTATTTTCTTAATTCTTTTTCATTCCCACCTAATCTCATTGGTTATTCCTTCTTTCTATTACCACCTTTCTTACTAAACCATAATATCATTTTTAAAAACATTAGTCAATAATTTTTTTAATTAAAAATACCCTAAATATTACAAATAGGGTATTTGTTTATCATAAAACATACAAATATATGTTGCTTGTGTCCTCCACACTTCGCAACTTTGTGTACCGTTCCCACGCCTATTATACAATATAATGATAGGGCTTTCCAAGAACTTTTTTACATTTTTACAAAATTGTTCTCTTTTTGTTCCTAACTATTCCTTACCGTTTAGCGTAAATACCGTATATTCCACTACTTCTTCTATTATTTCGCTGTTCATTATTTGTTCTCCTCTAAAATATTATACATTTCTACGGCTACTAATGGCATATCTTCACCCCTATTATTCGCTTCTATTAGTGCCTTTATGTAAACTTCTTTCGCTCTCTCGTTCTTTGCGTATTCCTTTTCAAAATCGCCTATTACTGTTTCCCAAGCCTTTATTAGTCTTTCTCGTTCTTCCTCTATTCTTTTTAGTGTTGAGCAAGTTTCTTCATTACATATCTTTGCTTCTAGTAATACATCTGCTCTTATATTTGCTTCATCTAATGAAATATCTTCTAATTGTTTTAATAATCTTTCATTTTCTTTTTGTAAATCACTGTACTTTTGCATCAATTTAGTGTGCTTATCATTATATTCTAATTCCATTTCTTTTTGATGTTCTAATTCTTCTTGTAAATCAGCAAGTTCTTGTCTTTGCCCTAATATTGTATCTTCCCTGCGATTATTACTTCGTTCCAAATATGCTATTCTTTCTTGTAAATTAGTTATGTAATCTAAAACAATATCTCTTGCTACTTCATAAGTTGTATCATTTAACTTTGCGTTTGCCAAGCACTCAATGCTATCTTTTATTATATTATTATTCATTTACTCATCACCTATTTTTTCATATTCAATTTTAAAATAATCAATGTATGTTTCTCTTGGAAATTCTTGATATATTGTTTCAATGCTAACTTTATAATTATTTCTTATTAGGCTTTCTACAATTTCTAATAAACTACTCATATCTTTTATCTTTAACATTATTACTCACCTACCATTTTATAACCGTCTTTGTATTCTTCAAATAAAGTAGTTGCTTTTATATGAACAATTTTATTTTTATCTTCTTCTAACCAACAATAACTGTATAGTCCGTCTAAATGCCCAAATATTACAACTTTATCTTCAATATATAATTTAATATTTTTGTTTTCAGGTATTTCATATAATCTTTTCATTATTCCTCACCTTTGCTTTTTAAATTATTTTCATATATGTTGCCTATTACTTCTAAATCACTTAATTCATATAAATCTTCACATACATTATCAAAAGTTCCTATAAACTTGCCATATTCATAAGATACTACCCAATCTTCAATATCATTAGAATACTCTCTTAAAATATCTCCCCCTCCTTTTCCTATATTCTATCATATTTCTTCACTAATGAAAATGATTACTCTATACCTTTTTTTATTTGTGGTTGTATCATCTTATACTTTTTTGTTGGATTTCTGTTTGGGACTAACACAGCCCCTTTTTCAAAAATTGATAGTAGGGTAGGGTAGGGTAAGCCATAATGGGTTAAAAACCAAGTTTCAAAAGTGTAAAGTCAACGCTCAATATTGACATTTTATATGCGTTGATTTACATTTACTTTACATAGCACTTTACACCCAAAGTACACCACATTTGCTATATATTTTTAGCACTCCCCTTAATAGAGTGCTTAGAGTATATTACAATATTATTTGGTTATATTTATATATTATAATATTATATTATCATATGCAGGTATAAAAAAGTGGTATAAAATAATCCATAGTACACCACAGACAAGTAAAAAAATAGCATAAAAAATAGAGGGGTATTATAACCCCCTCCAATAGTCTTTAGGCGTATATTCTATTTTATCATAAGCATATTGTCTTATCTTGTTTTGATTTTTGCTGGTAGTCATAGAATATTTATTGCTATTAATGTGAATAAGCGTTTCATACTCATATTTCCATGCAATAATAGTTGCATAATTCATTAGATAGTATGTATTGTTTTCATGTTTAATCCATAAGTTGCAAGCCGTCATTTTTTCATTTGTACCATAGTCACAAAAGTTTTTAACCATTTTTTCTTTATTTACCACCATTATAAACACCCCCTAACTTTTCAATAATGTTTTTTAGTTGCTTTTCTGTTATTTTATTAAAAGCAAGTTTTTTGATAGCGTCATCAATAGTCATATTATAACCTCCCTTATAACCTATTAATTTTTTTAGTAATAGCATATAAGCCCCAGCAAGTAGCCAAGTACTTAGCCGTTGCTTTTTGCCCTAGTTTTATTTGCTGTTTTTTGTATGTTTCTAGTTGTTTTTGTTTTGCTTTCTCTTGTGTGATTTCAGCTGAATAAATACCCTTAACTTTTTTATATGCCTTAAAATATGCCGTTAAATGCTCGGCGATTACATAGCCCCTAGTTTTTAATAGATAACTTTTAGCCGTTGATACATTACCCAAAAACTCGATACAATATAATAAGCCATTTTGTTTTTTGTGTGTTTCAATTTCATTAACCATATAAGCGATTAAGTCTTGTTCTAGTTGTTTTGCGTTGTTTTGTAAAGCCATTTCGATTTCGGCTTTTTGCTTTTCTAGTTTTGCCAAGTGTTCAAAGTCTTTAATCTCTTTATCATAGTCAATTAACTCTTGTAAGTTTGTCAATTTGTCGAATAGTTGTTTTTGTTCTCTTGTTGTCGGCTCTTGTCCGTCTTGTATAGTTGCAATAATGTTATCAATACCACTATAAAGCCCCCTAGTCCTAGTCAATAATGTACACCTCTTTCATTTTGGTTTTAATTGTAGTATAATAAGGGGTACAATGCCCCTTATTATTTAGCATAAGTCTTGCCCATGTTCAGAATAGTATTCTGCCATAGTGATAGCGATTTGTTTTCCATATCGCTCATAAACGATAGCACTTATATTGTCATAGCCGATTTTTTTAACCCACTTTAATATATGGGTGCTTTCTAGCATTTCCTTTTTAGGATTTGCCAAGTCGACTAGTTCAATGCTTTCTTTTGTGCCATCCTTTAATAGCAAGAACACCTCGCCGTTTGGTAGCCCTATCATATTACACCTCCAATTTTTCAAAGACCATAAGCAAAGAGTTTTCTCCCTTTACTTAATACTATTATATCATAGTCCACCACAAATTGCAATTTACAATTACTTGACATTAAAAGTGTAAACCTCTGCAAAGCCCCTAAAATAGGGCGTTCCCAAAGGTCGATTTTTTAATTTTAATTTTTTTTAAAAACTTACTTTACATTCACTTTACACCACAAATGTAAACCGATTTTTACGCTAATTTAGTGATAGATTACCCGTCTTTAGGGTAAAAATACCCAACTTCGCATAATAAATATTATGTTAACTTCTTTATATGCCTATTGTATAAAAAAATGTAAAGTTAAAAGTGTAAAGTATTAAAAAAAGTGTAAACCCAAATGTAAATGCTTTACAATTTTTTGTTAAATTACTGTAAACCAAATGTAAATCAGAAAAAAAGTCGTTTTTTTGTAATCTTTAAAAATCTTTTACAAAAATCGGCTGTGATATATGCTAAAATCTTTTATAATTTGCGTATCTTTTATATGGTATGTAATCAATTTTGCGTGTAATCTTTTAGGGTATATATACCCCCATAATCTATTATAAACAAGTTTTAGCATAATCAAAAATCTGTCTTTTTTTGATATTCTATTCTAGCCATAATCTTTTATATACCCTTTTTTACCCCTTTAAATGCCTTTATTTGCTTTGAAAATGCTTTTCTGGTATAAACTATCATGCCAAGTATAAAATACGCTAAAATGCCCTTTAAATGCCTATTTTTGATATATAGTAGTTTTTGCCTATATCTAGGGTAATAAAATAAAGGTGATACAATCAAGGGTGATTGTATTTGATTGTTTTTAGATTGTTTTAATAATCATTTAAAACAAAAAAATATAATACTTATTTGTATTATATTTCTATGTTCTGCGTATTACTTATGGTCTTTATTTTAAGTTGTCGGCTTTTATTCTATGTTCTGTTTAATGCCATATAAAGTAGTTTATACTTTCATATAATTTACTTTGCCATTCATCATCAGTGTAAACATTATGTGCTATTGTATCTAATTTTTGTGTGTCTATGCTTTCTAAATATTCTATATCGTCTTTAATATATTTTGCATTGTCGCCATTTTTTTCTGCGTTTTCTAAATCACAATATAGTTCACTTAATGTATTATTTATTTCATCTTGTATTCTGTCTTGTATATCGTCAATTCCCATTTTATACCTCCTTTATTTTTTTAATAATAATCACGCATTTTTTCTAAATCATATATTAAGTTTTGTATGCTATCTTTAGTTGTAAAAATATGGTCACTTATCATTCCAATAATAATATCGTTTAAGTCATTTGTATCATAACCTCCATAATTTTTATATGCCTTTGATATTAACTCCATAATTTTTTTTGTTAGTTCTTTATAATTTATCATTTATTCTGCACCCCCTATATTATGTAATCTATTATAACGCTCTATTTCAAGTTTACTGCGTCCATACATAGGGTTGGTTTTTCTTTTTTCATTTATATATGCTTTTTTGTTTTCAAGTTTCTGCATATATGCTATCTTTTGTTTTTCTGTGTACTCTTTTAATTGTGTCAATATATTGTCGGCGTCATCATAGTCGGTATCAGCTAGGGCTAGGAGGGTGTTATATACCCTCTCTAACAATTCAATATCTTTTTTATTTACCATTATTTTGCACCTCCTTGTATCATACAATTTTTAAAAATTTGTTTATATGCACCATCTTTTTGTTTTCTATATACTATATTTGTAAAATTATCATAGTAGTACGTATTATCAATATTTATCTCATATCGTCTGCCGTCTTCTGTTATTAAAACATCATTTTTGCCTAGCACTTTGAAATCTAAATCAAACTTTTTTAAATTGTCATTTTTTGGCTCTGTTTTTGTTTCTTTTGTGCCGTCTTTTTTGTAAGTATAATGCCATACTTTGCCTTCGCTAGGTATATCATAATCATAATCATTGTAATATGGTGTGTACTTTGATACATATTTGCTTTGATATGTATAAGTTTTGTATGTACCATTAGAATATAGTATGCCATTATCATTTATAAAATAGCCACTTGTATATATATTGTCTTTATTATCTAAAAAACATAATTTGCTATTTGTTAGATATTCAAGCCCCTTTAACATATTATCATTTTTATAAAAGTCGCTCCACCCTTGTTTTAATGGTTGTATAAAGTCTTTTATAAATTTCATTGTGTCGACTATGTCGCCGTCAGTTGCTTTTGGTCTATAATCTGTTATTATACCATTATGTACCATCGCTAGGTCGCATTTATAAAATGTTTTATTCATTATGTTATAATCACTGCATATAGGGTATGGGTGTGTGTTTTTTGCAATATTACTGCCGTCTGTACCTATTCTAAAATGTATTACCAGTGATTTATTTTCAAAATTGTGATATTTTCTACATAATTTATCATAATGCTTTTTAAAACTTTTATAGTCCATATAACCTTTATCAATTACTACTTTGCCACCCTTAACATACATAAACCCTGCACCGTCGCTATTTTGTTTAAAACAAGTTTCAAGTATTTTTGTATCGGGTAGTTTTACCTCTTTTTGCTTTGCTACTATTATACACATTAGTTTTCTGCACCCCCTAAAATACTTTTAATTTCATTTATACTCGCTTGTGTAATAATATCACTATTATTATATATATAGTTTCTTACGCAAGTTTTTAGCCAATTATCACTAACATTAGTTGCTAGGTTGGTTTTTAAATAACTTATAGCATTTTTAATAATAAAGTTGCTACTTTCTAATTTGCTGGTGTTATCTTGTATAAGTCTGTAATAGGTTTCCAAGTTTCTAGTAAATTCCTCTTTGCTCAAACTACTTGCTAAACTAGGTTGATTTGTTTTAATGTTTAATTGAAACAAACTTACTTGCTTTGCTAGTTCATTTGTTAGCACTCTTATTATTTTTGCTACTTTTTTCTTATTTGCATTGTATAATCTAATTTGCTCGTTAGTGTAATCTTTTGGTATTACATTTGATTTACTTATGCCTCTAGTTTTACAATATTCACGACAATTTTTTCCATCTGTTAGTAATCGCCAAGTTATACGATTTACTGGTCTTTTTAAGTCACTACATAATAGCACCAAGTTATTGATTAGTTCTATACTTGCCATTAAAGTTGTACCATTTAAAGTACCTTTAAAAAATCTAAACTCTATTGTGTTTCTGTTAGTCAAGTTTAATGCCATATATCTATCGTGTGTTTCTTTATGGTTTTTAACAAAATCTAAACTCTTTAATTGGTCGGTGGAATATCTTGTATCGCTATACCATTGTGCATAGTGGTTGCTACTGCGTCTAGCAAACTTTATTAACTCGTCCTTATAAGTTTCCATTATAAACAATATTCTATCAATTACCCTATCATCTGTTGGTCTTGTGACGTGTATATGTAATCCAGCCGTGGCTGTATCGTGTGACATATAACCCGCACTTGACAATTCATCACACATATTTTTTATGTTAGTTTCTAGTGATAGCCACTTTTTAAAAGACATCGGTTTACTTATAATCTCTACTGCTCCCGTGCTACGTAAACTACTATCGTGTTCCATTACGCAAGGTATAGAGTGTGTTATCAATAATCGCTCTGCTCTTGTGTTTTCGTGGTTGCACTCAGTTTCAAGTTCTATACCAATATAAAATGGTGTGTCGGTTGCTCGTTCCCTTGTCGCTCTTATCGGTGTATAAGTGTGTCCGTCATGATGTTCGTGATAACCCCTTACTCTAGGTGTTTCCTCCTCTCTGTATAAGTTTTCAATAGTTGCAATTTTTAGTAGTTCATTATTCATTATATCTTCCTCCTTTACCACTTTTAATTGCTTTTGTGATAGGGTATAATGCCCCATCGCAAGAGTATAATAACATAGTCCACCACGTTTTGCAAGTGTTTTTTTGCATTTTTGAAAAACTTTTTTTCGCTTTTCCTTATATATATAAAAGCCACTCCATAAATAGCAAAAAGACATTGTCAACCACATTTGTAAACAAACTGTAAATAAAATTGTAAACTTTACACGCTTTACAATTTACATTACTTGACAATTAGTTGACACTTACTTGACATTAAAAATTACTTTACACTTTACACTTTTTATTTGACACTTTACATTGTAAACTTTACATTTACTTTACACTTTTTTATTCCCATATATACATTTTTTTTGACATTTTTTGGCATAATATCTATATTTTAAATCTTTTTTGAAATCTTATTTATAGGGCTATATCTTTTTTTCTTACGCATACATAATATATTAAGGCGAAATCTTTTCTATCGGGTAATACGTACCCAATAAATGTATAAAATAAAAAAAGCAGAAATCTTTTCTACTTTTTATTTTTTTGCTTTTGGAGTTCTATTGTGCCTTCTGTTTTGATTTGCTTTTGCTTGTTTGATTTTCTTTCGGCGATAATCTGGGTGAGAGTGGTAATATTCTCGTGATACCCTTTCTTCTTTCAATTCGTGTTCTTGTGCGTATTTCTTACGATATTCAATTTTCTTCTCACGATATTTTTTATCTTTGGCGTATCTTTGCCTTTCTTTTTTGTTCTTCTCTGCTTTGCTTTGTGCCATATTTTCATTATACCTTTCTATGTTCTGATTATATATATTCCTTTCTATGTTCCGAATATATATAATGTGTTTCTATGTTCTGATTATAGCATAAAAAAACGAGAGTTTCAATTTAGTTCTCGTGATTATCTAAATAGTTCTCTACAATAAATCTTACCATACGGGAAATTGTAAAGTGGTGTTGTCGTGCTTGATTACGCAATTTGTCCATATACTCGTTTCTTATTCTAATGTGAACGTCCTTATCGTATGGCAACACTTTATTTCTCTCGTTTCTCGTTCTTGTTTCCAATGTTATCTTCCTTTCTTCTTACGCACCAATAGTCGTCTATTTTCTTTATTTTATATTCTATTTTCTTCGATTTTAATATTTCACAAAGTTCGGTTAATGTTTCTTCACTATATACATAGCAAGAATTACCTGCTTTTATGTCCATTAAACTACCTGTAATAAACTTTAATAAGTAATTGGGTTCGTAATCTATTATTGGCTCTGTCATTTTATATACCACTTGCACCAAATATGTTGTTCGCTACTGAATTACTACAATTATTGTTTCTTGCGTCTAAATCGTGCAAGTACCTTTCTGTCGTACTTATATTTCTGTGCCTTAATGCGTTTGCAACCTCTCTTATGTCGTTTCCGCTTTGTATAGCGATAGTGGCAAAACTATGTCTTAATGAGTGAAACACTATATCTTCGCTTTTTATTCCTGCTCTTTCATACATAGCATTTATTATTCGCCTAATGGTACAAGTGTTTACTTTACCACCAATATTGTTATTAGATTGTGATACAAATAAGTAATCTGTTATTCCATATTCCTTTATGTATTCCTTTAATATGCTTAATACATTGTTGGGTACTACTACAAAATCTTGTTTGTAATCTCTACCTTTACCAAGTACATATAACAATATTTTGTCGTTATCTTGCCTAAAATCACTTAGTTCTATGTTCACTACTTCGTTTGCCCTTAAACCACAACCTAATGTGATAGCGAATAATGCTTTCTCTCGCAAGTTTTTAGCAATATCTAATACTTGCTTACATTGTGCTACTGATAAGTTGCTACGCTTATGTAAAGTGGTGTCTTTTAAACCTTTTACATTTTCCATAATATTGTTGTATATTCCGTTGTATGCTAGAAAACTAAAAAAGTTCCTTAATGCTATAAGATAACTATTTATAGTTGCTACACTATGTGTTTCCTTATAACTATCTCTAAATGCTATTATATCTGCCCTAGTTGGTGTTGTAATACCATTTTCTCTCATATAATTAGCAAATGCCCTAATGCCTACATTATAGGTTTCTACTGAGTTCTTTGATACGTCTATGTACCTTAAAAACTCGTCTTTTAAACGCAATATGTCTAATGCGTTCGTTGTAATGGTTTCGTATTTCATATTTATTTTCCTCCCCTAAATACACTCATAGTTTACCACAAATGTATTACATTGTCAACCACAAATTGAAAACAATACTAATTTTTATTAGTATCGTCTTTTATACTATCTAACCACTCTAACAGTGTGTTTAAATCTTTCTGTTTCTGTTTTTCTTTACTTGCTTGTATAAACGGGTACATTATCGTACTTATTGTTATTGATATACAAACTATGGCTATCATAAACCATAGCGTATTCATAGCAAACTCTTTCACTCTAATTCCTCCTTTTCTTCTTTGGGTATTGGCTTGCCATATTCACTTAAATTGTCAAAATCAATATCTCTATATGCCTTTTGGTTTTCATAAATGCCTATGGCTTTTTCTTTAAATCTACGGTCTTTTTGCTCTTGAGTGAGTATTTCTTGCCAATCTAATAGCATTACAGCAAATACTGGTTGTCTTGTTTTTGGTGATATATAAAATGTTTCGGCTAATCTTAATGGTCTTACTAATGTGCCATCTTCTATGTCTTTGTTCTTTGGGTTTCCTTTTGAAAGAAACACTCTTTTGTATGCTACGTCACCAGCGTAATTTTTTACCTTAATGCCGTAGGTGGGTGTGCCGTTAATATCTTTTCTGTGCAACCTATATGCGTAGCCACACCGTACTCTATAACCGTTGGCGTCGTACTTGTCAATATGTATGCCCCTTTTAGCCATAGAATAAAACTCTTTTTTCTTAATTGGTACGGGTACTACTTCCCTATTGTCGTTATTCATACCCAAGTATCATCGTCAATCTTTGTTTTTAAGAAATCTTCAATGCGTGTATATATCTCTTTTTCCAATACTTGCATATTGGTCATTAGTTTATTAAATTGTTCTATGTTCTGTGCATTAAATATCTCTCTACTTGCTTTTGCAAAGGCGTTTACGAGGTACTCATAATTCATTGTTGCAGTATTTTTGGTTTCCCCTGAACTTGATACATATTCCATTTACTTTTCTTCTTTCTTGTATTCTATGCCGTTTTTTGTTAATAGTGTTTTCAACGCTTTTATTTCACGCTTATAGTCTTTCTCTTTTTCTTCCATAAACTCTAGTCTGTTGCAAAGTTCTTTACAATTATCTTCCATTTGTTGATATGCCATATCTCTTATTGAACTTTTTGTTTGAAAGTCTATAAACTCTTTCCTTAACCTATTTCTTGCTTCACTTTCAACTTTAAGATTGTTCCTTGCAATCTCATACTTTTTCCTTGATACTATTGGTAGTTTCATATATTCCCTCCTTTATAATAATAGTTTACCACAATTTATGTTATTTTGCACCACTTTTTAGCAATTTTATTTCTTTTTCTAATTCTTTTACCTTTTCTCTTAAACATATATTGTCTTTTTCTAATTTTACTTTTTCGTCTTCATCTATGCTCCATACACTCGTTGTTATTGTGTTTATTGGTTGTCCATATAATGTTTGACAGTAATTATCGTAATTAAATCTAGCACTATCTATCATATCTGCCGTTATAGTAAATGCCCTATCTCTATTTATCGTTAATCTTTCCCCACTATTCATTTTTCATTATCTAACCTCCTTTATTTCGTGCCTAACATATCGCATTGTTAAACTGTTTTCATTTACTCCTTTATTATATACATACATACCTTTGCTTATGCCTTTTGCGTGTTTAGATAAGTCAACCACTTCATTTACAAACTTACCGTCTTCCCCAATTTGCAAGTTCTCATCAAATCTATGTTCCCCAATTATACTCGTTTTATAGAAACAACCCACTACACCATTTCTTATACAGTTTAGTTGGTCTTGCTTACCTTTTTCAGTTCCAAATACTTCTATGCCATCTTGTATAAGTCTGCAATCTATATAGTCATAACCACATTCACAGCATTTATAGGTTTCTTCTAAAAAGTCACTACTAATACTGTCATCTGCGTCTATAAACCCTATATAATCAACGTAATCTTTTAAATAGTCTATTCCTACATTTCTAGCATAAGAAACGCCTTTGTTTTCTGGTAAGTGTATTATTGTGTCAAAATCATTTAACCAAGTAGCATTACTACCGTCATCTACTACAACTACTCGTGTGTTTATCTTGTTTGACGTAATTATTGTATTTAAAAGATTTTTTAACCTTTCTTTTGCCATATTAGAGTTCTCGTAATATGGTATTATTACCCCTATTTTCATAAAGTCTACCTTTCTATATGTTGGTGTATAAAAGCGTATTTTGAGTGCTCTGCCATATTCTCATCTAACCAATTTAATGCTTGTAATTGTGACAAATGGGTGTGTTTTACCCTTTCTAAATGTGTGAACTCCCCTTTGCTTTTTGCTTCTAATATCTTGTTTTCTAGTTCTTCATCTGTATCATAATTTGCTTCGATTAGGTACAAATCATAGCCATAAGCAATTATATGGTCTAATCTACTTGTGTCGGTTGCATAAAACAAACTTTTGTCTTTGTAAATCAAACTTAATGTCGAATTGGGCGTGTCATGGAATAAAAAGTCTAATTTTACCTTACACATACCCATATCAAACCAAGTACCTGTGTTAATTGCGTACACTTGTTTAGCCGACAAACCACAATTTCTCATTGTTTGGTATAAACCTGTTCCACACAAAAATACTATGTTTGGGTATTCATACCCTATCTTTTTTATCGTAGTTTTGTTCAAATGGTCGGTCAAGTATGCCTATGAGATATAAATATCATTTTAATATTTTTAAGGTAGGGGGCTATAAGTTTATATGGTATCCCCATATCTAATGCGAAAACATTTTCTACAATTATGCAATTACCCTTACTTCCCGTTTTCAATATCTCGTAGTGCATTACTTACCACCTCACTTTCCCATATATAACCCCCAGCACTTTTACGCTTAGGTTCATTATTTATACAATGCAATATATCTCTTGAACAAACGCCAGTATGCTCACTCGCTTGTTTTATATCATAAAAGATATTAAGTAATTTTTTATTTTTATCATATTGGTATATGTTTCCATATTTCTTCACTCATTTTTGAAATATTCCTCTACTATTTCGTGAATTATGTCGTGAGCATTCGCACTTATATCACATAGCATTTCTTCACTGAAATTGTCCGTATCTCTAGTTGTTAAGTATTCTCTAATATAACAGTGCATAAGTTCGTGATACAATGTCTTTCGTTTTTTTTCTATGCTTAAAGATTTTTCTAAATATATTTCTTGTGAAAAAAATCTACTTTGTCCAAAATAGTATCCGTCACCTTCTTCTATTTGATTAAACTCTTTTTGTTCTACCTCAATTATGGTATATGGTACACCATTCATTTCAAATATCATAATATTTCTTCCTCTACCACCTTTTTAGGTCTGCCAACCTTCTTTTTAGTAGTTGTATATAGTTCTTGTATATCTTCTTCGGTTATTACCCTGTTTTTATATTCGCTATCTAATTGTTTAATTGTTTTCTCAATTTCGGCTATCAAAAACTGTCGGGTATTATTTCCCATAACCTTTGAAGCATTGTTTTTATAAGTATCTTCTATCGCTTGTTCTTTGCATAGACTTCTTCTTTGCCTACGCAATTCTCTTATTTTTATAACAACCTTATGGCTAATATCTTCACCAAAATCATTGTTTTCAATAAAATGTGTCCAATCACTTAACTCTAAATCAATTTTACTCAATTCTTCATTTTGCGTGGCTACATAGTTATCTATCTCATCAAGCGTTCTTACTAGCCCATATATTTTCTCAACAATTTCCTTATCTCTCATTATTACTCAACAACCTCATCTAGTTTAGTAGTTTTTTTATTTTTTGTGATTTTCTCGGCTTCGGCTTCAATTACTTCGGCTTCTGGGAATATATCTTCTGCTGGGTTATCTACATATTCATAGGTGTTATCTTCTTTAATAACAGCCATATCTTTTGTATATGCTTCTTGCATTTCCAAACTCATAATGCCCCACTTTGATATAAGTTGTCTTAACACAGTTTTGAAAGCCATAGCGTCAAAGTTTTTATACCAAAAACTTGAATATTTCCACATATCTTTCTCGGCAATTTGTCCTGCTTGTAATTTATGATAATCGTCTATATTAAACGCTTTTGAATAAGTATTTGCGTGGCGTTCCATTTCTGACTTTGATACATATAGTTTCTTTGTAAACCCATTAAGTAGTTCAAAATAACCTAAATACCCTATTGTTTCTTTTTCTTGGCGTAAATCTTCGTCTTGAATAAATTGAAACTCAAACTTACCTGTTTCTATGTTTCGCCCTTTAAACTCGCCTTCTTTAATTTCAAGTACATCTATGTCTTTATATTGACCACTTCTCATAGCCAATGCCAAATAACCCTTATAACCCAGTTGAAATTGGGCTTCTTTAACTACTGAACCATCTGGTTTCTTTTTGTTATAAGGCACAAGATAATATTGCCCTAATTGTGGGCTTGGTGATAGGTTTAATGCTTCACCTAATAAGGCACAAGCAATAATAGAACCATTGTCGCACTCTTGTAATGTTGGGTTAGTTGCTACTGCACTTGTTATTGCCGTCACAAATCTTCTTGCCCTATCTTTATCTTGTAAAGTGTTGTTAATAAGGTTCTTTACCTTATCGCTTTGTAATACAACGCTAAACTTTGGTTGTACTGTACCCGATTGATTATTCATAATCTACCTCCTTTGCTACCCTAATTTTCATTAGTGTTTTTAAGTTTTTTAAGAGTTTTCTGTCACTTATTGTTATGTTCTTTTCTTCTTCAAGATACTTTTTATACCCCTCTAATATTGATATAGCCCCTGCGTAAAACTCTAGCGTAGTGGCGTCTTCTGTTTTTAAATGCACATCAAACCCACCTTTTAAATCTTTAACTTCTTTGAGTGTTAATTTAATCATTGTTTACCTCCTTTATAATATTGTCTTTTGTCAATAACTCTAATATCTTTTTTCTACTCATACCGCTCATTTTGGCAGTTTCATTTATCATCATTGTTATCACAGCCAAATGCTCGTAAGTGCAAGAATGAGCATGGTGATATTTTTTTAGTCTAAGTCTATCATTTTTATAATCATAGTTTGTTTTAATTTTAATCATATAAACCTCCTATTTTTTTTAGTAAATCTTCTTTTAAAACAAAGTTGCTCTCATCTCTTTCAATTAGTTCTTTTATAGCATTTATAATATACTTATAAGTACCTAGTTCATCTAACAATTTGTTTTGTTCTTTTTCTATTACATTATCTTTTTTTAGTTCTTTTAAATAAGACTTGTACCTATCTAATAATTTCTTGCCAGAAGTGTCGTTTATGCTAATTCTAGTTAGTTCTAATGCAATTTGTTCTTCTTTACTCATTTTTTTCCTCCAATGCTTTTTTTATAGTTTTTTGCATTTGTACAAACACATTTTCTAATTGTTCTCTAATTATTTTTTCTTGATATTCATGTATGTCTTTTAAAACTAATTTTATAGTTTTATCTTTTACACCTACATCTTGCATTTCCTTTATAAATTCAGTAAGTTGTTCATTTTGTATTTCTTCAATAGTCATTGATTTTTTACTCATATTGTACTCCTAATTCTTGTAAAAACTCTTTAATTTTTAATAATTGCTCTTTAGTTGCATTTACCGTGAAAGTACACTCAATAAGTTCTTCTTCTACAATTTCTTTAGGTGCTACTATTTGTTCTTCGGCAATAGGTTTTAATTCTTCGACATTTTCTTGTAAAATATTTGAGTTTTGTATGTCATTTAGTTGCTGTTGGCGTTCAAATACCCTAAACTTTGCTTTTGCGTAGTCAAAGTCTTTCACATATTCAACCAATAACTCGGCTTTCATTTCTTCTAACGCTATTGTTTGTATGTCTTTTGAGATACGCTCTATTTCCCCCTTAATTTGCTCTTTAAGCGACTTTTGGTTTTTCGAGAGTGTTATATTGGGTATTACTTGTTTTGGCTCTAGAACTTGCTCTAAACCATAATATTTAAGCCACGCTTTAGCAAACTCTATCAAGTCTTGTATTTTTTCTTCTCTTTGTGCTATTTCAATGGTGTCAATTCTCTCTTTAAGCACTTTGTCTGCATTTGCTAGTTTGTCTTTTACAAGTTCATTATAAACACCCTCGAATTGCAAATAAGGGTTCATAATTTGCTCTTTTACTTGCTTTCTTCTATCTTCTAATTCTTCTTTTATTTTATTTAGGTTAGCCCTATATTTCTTTACCTCTGTTTTACTTTCTTCAGTACAATCTAATGCTAGGGCTTTTTCAATTCTCCTATCTATCTCGTCGCTTATAACCCCTAGTGCTTCTCTTATCTTTGGTAATTGTTCTATGACTACCAAAGAGTTTAAATCTATTTTTTGTCCTTCCATAATTACCTCCAATCTATTTTTTCTGCTTGGTCATAAAGTTTTTTTAGTTCAAAGTTGAATTGCTTTATAGTTATACTACCCATTAATAATTTAGTCGCCTTTTCATAGATTTTCTTTTTCAACCAATCTTCTTTTTTGCTTTGATTATATTGTGCTATCAGTTGCTTTTGATAATCTGCAAAATTGGGTGGTATTACTACTAAATCAAGTAAATAAGTTATTAAGTCCATTAAAGTCATTTCGCTACTACTTTTTACAATAGATAGCATTAAAGATATATCAAGATTTCTATGTTTTGCGTAAAACTCTTTGAAAAAGGTTAGTATATACCCAAACTTTTTAAAATGTTTTTCTTCTACAATTAGTTGTTCCATTAAAGTAGGTTCTATCAACAAACAAGCCAATATAGTTTCTTCTAAATCACCATATATCTCTTTGTTTTTGCCTATATATATCATTGTTTGTTTTGTTTGCCATAGTAATATCTTTTAATATCTTCAATATATGGCTTTTCCTTTTGGTTTTCTACAATTTGTTTACTAATTGGTAAAAAGTAAAAACATAATAATCTGTCTTGTACTCCTTCTTCACGATTTTTACATATCTCTATGTATGTATCATAATCAAAAATCTCGTTATCTTCTCTTATCTTATTGTTTCTAAACTCTATATAACTTTTTTTAAAATCACTATTATTCCTATGAATAATAAATACATTATCTACTGCGTTTGATAAATCTGCACTACCACTTATATCGTTTTTTCTTAAAAAACCTGTCGTTTTAGTTGGGTGCATTACTATATGAATATGCACTTGTAATTGTTTCGCTACATTTGCTATTTCTTTAGCAAACTCACTTTGTGCTTCATATTTGTTTTGGCTATATTCTTTTAAGTTCATAGTCATTAAGTTATCAAGTATGATTATATCTACGCCAAGTTTTTCCTTTGCGTATGTTATAGTGTTAATTATCTCTTTTGGCTTTTTATCAAACTTATTGTCGTACACATATAAATTATTGCCTATATAGTCATCTATAACCTTTTTTATGTTATTGTCGGCTAAATAGTAGTAAGTACCATTTTCGCTCTTTGTAAGGTATTTTTCCCCTGCTATAAGGCGATATAATATGTTCTTTATTGAGTAGTCCATTAGTTCGGCACTAAATAGCATTACTTTATGCCCCTGTGATATGTATTCTAGTATTTGTTGATTTAAAAAAGCACTTTTACCACTACCATTTAAACCACTCCAAACACTCACTTGCCCTAATATAAAACCACCTATCAGTTGGTCTATATTCTCGTAGCCACTTTTTATGTATGTATAATTAGTTTTATCTTTCCTTTTTATTTTGTCAAAAGGTACTAATCTTTGAGCATAGCCGTCATAGGTTTCGATTTGCATAGAAACCTCTAAAGAATAATGTTGCCAAAATTGTCTTTGGCTATGTCTTTATCTGTTTCCCCCTCGTCTATTTCGTCTAGCCAACAATGTTGATTGAACCAAGTTGAACCCATTTTTGGTCTATACCAACTCTTTTGGCTATCGCAATATCGTATATATTTCTCAATGCCTTTTAATACTTCGTTGTAAGTAGTGCCTGTTGCTCGTGCTTCTACATACTTTTTTTTGGCATTTACTTTCCCCTGCTTATTTGGGTATAACGCCCACAAACTTTCAAACTCTTTATCAATGTCCATTATTGTTCCTCCTTTTCAACCCTAATAAAGAAATCGTCTATTTCGGCTTCCGAAAATAAAAGTTTAGTTATGCAATATGCGGTTGTTTTAGAACAATTTATCTTGCCACGCAATATCAACCCTAGTGTGTTAGATAATATACCTATCTCTTGACTTGCCTTTTTCCTATCTCGAAAGTCCAAGTTTAAATCTGCTCTAAACCTATAAGAAGCCATAGTTGCCAATGTTGTTCACCCCACTTTCTCTACAAAACGATTATACAATAATCAAAAAAATTAGTCAATAAAAAGTAGGTCAATTTTAACCTACTGATTTTTTAATTGTAAATGTCGTATCACGCGTAGTGTATTTTAGTTTAATATAATACTTGTTTCCATTAAAATTATAAGTGAAATTATCTACCTTTCCGTCATATATCGTTATTTGATTTTTTTGCAATTCGTCTAGTATTTCGCCAACCACCCTATAAGGTATTCCTTCTTCTTTTACAATTTTAATTTTTTGCATATATTTTCCTTTCTTAACCCCTTTTAACAATTAGATTATATTTTTTCTACAAGTTTAGCAAATGCGTCTAAGTACTTTTTCAATCTTTCATTTTCAAGTATAACACACTCTAATAGTTTTTCCAAATCAGTGCTTTTTTCTGTTGGTTCTTCTTTAAGTTGTTCTTCAACCACTTTTTCTTCGATACACATATCGTTGTTTTTAAGTTCTTCTAATTCTATGTTCTCGTTGTATTCTTCTGTTGGTTCTTCTTTTGTAATAGAACCATTAGCAATTAGTTCTTGATAAGTGTTATATGTTTTTTCTTTTAGTTTGGCACTTAATCTTCTTCTGCCATTAACACAATTATTAAGGTGTTGTTCTGAAATGCCAAGCCACTTGGCAAAACTGTTTCTATTAAAGCCCATAGCCGTATAAATATCAGTAATTGAGTGTTCACTAAATAATTTTTCTACTTGTGGTGTTGACAAACTCTTGCTAGTATATGGTCTACTTAGTTTAGTTTCAACAACTTCTTTTACTTTTTTGTTAAATGGGTTAGTTAAGAAGTCATATATTCTTTCCATAGTGTCATCACTTGTCATTTTTTTGTTGCCTGTCATAGCATTTGAGATAGCACCCTGTGTTAAACCTAACGCTTTGCCCAGTTGTTTGTGACTATAACCATATTCTCTACACTTGTTTTTCATTTCGCCACTTGTAAATAGTGGGTATATTTTTTGTAATTTAGCCATACGGTTTAGTTTAATTTCTTTTGCATTGGTAAGTATTTTTAAAAACTTATCAATGTATTCTTGTTCTAAATGCCTTTTACCTTTTTCTACTTCTAAATATTGGTTATAATCAACCCCTAGTTCTTTTGCTATTGTGTAAATACTTAACCCTTTTAAGTTTCTTCTGTTTCTATAATTCATATCTTTCCTCCCTAATTTTTTTTAACATTTTTTCTCGTAATTCTTCTGGCTCTAGCCCTTCTAATCTGGCTATTTGTTTCAAGTTGTCAATGTCCATACACCTTATCTTTTTTTCGTTTCTCGATATTCTATATAAATAGTTTACTGGTAGCCCTAGTATGCTTCGTATTTCGTTGATAGAGTGCTTTTGTCCATTGTATAAAACGACTTTCAACGGGTAAACCTCCTTTCTTAATTGCATATTTTTTCACAAAATTGAAAAATTGTCAACATAATTTTGCACATTTCTTTTTCAAATACGAAAAAAGAGAACATCGTTCTCTAATTTCCCCATACATTACCTAGTCGACTTCGGTTTTGATACGCATACCGATATGGGCACTTAATCAAGAATATTATATCATATATTTTATTAAAATGTAATGGTTTTTGCTTTTGCTCTACACTTTGGGCCGAAATGCCCGTCAACTTCTAATCCATATTTTTCTTCGTATTTTTTCACAGCGTTTCTCGTGGCTGGGCCGAAATGTCCGTCCACGCTCAACGTTTCCCCTAAACACCAATTAAGGAAATCTTGCAAATATTTAACTTGTGTGCCTTTCATACCATATTTTAATGTTTTAGTAGGCAATTCGCCGTAATAATGAATACCAAAGTTCTCTACTGGGTATATACAACCCAAATAAGTATAACCACTTAAATAAGTGTATTTATGTGGTTTTACTGTGCGTGTATTCATACGCTTTGATTTGAAGTTCCAACCACTTTCACTTACTAGGCAATTACCTTTTTTGTCAATTTCTTCAACAAACATAACGTGACCAGCACCGTCTGAACCTACGCCTACTTTACCTTTGCCGTAAACTAGAATACTACCCACTCTAGGCGTAAAACCTTCTTCATAAATCTTATTATCTCTCAAATAAGTTTCGGCGTTGCTATTATAAGGCAATTTATCTTCTGTATAGTGTTGTGCCTCTAACCATCTCCCATTGACATACCCTGTGCAATTTGGGAGTACATCATATACCCCGTGATTTAACCCGTATTTAGTGTTTCCACGAATACAAGGGTTTATTCCTTTTGGCTTTCTTAAATAATATATATTGTCATCACTAGGTGGTGTTAATCTTTTTACAAACTCCATTATTTTTCCTCCGTGCTTAAATCAAACAATTTACCACTTACTAGATATAATGAAATTACACCAGCAATACCCACTATTGTTTTTGTAATGTTATCTAAATGCCAATTCCAAATAGGGCTTAATACTAATATTAAAGCGTTTATCATATTTAGTGCATTTACCACATATTTAGATATTTTCTTTACTTTTTTCATTGTTTTACCCCCTTTCTAACTTTGTATTGTTCCATAATTGAATGTACCTGTACCAGCATTGTAAAAGAAAGTCTTGCTTACTTTATCATACATACAAGGTGTACTATTACTATCTAAAACTGGCACTAAATCTAAAATTAAATTATTGTCTTCTTTTATTTTGAAGGAATATAATTTCATGTTTATTTTTTCTAATACACTACCTTCATTTAAAGCAAATATATAATCTGTTTTGTTGCAAGTGTATGAATATGCGTTTGTAAAACCATTTTTAAGAGTTCCATCAACTGTTATACCCACATTATGTTCAAATAAAACGTGATATTTTGTGTTCATAGATAATTGCCAATTTAAAGCAGAATAATAACTCCCTCCACAGCAACAATAGGCGACATTGTTATTTTGAACACCAAGATAATAAGCGTCCCTTCCATTATAAGAAGTACGAGCACCAAATATTGTGCTATATTGATTTGGCAAACTGACGACAGCAAGTTCCATTTCATAAGAAGTGCTACCAGTTTTATGATAATAATTTGTATCAATATATTGTGTTCCTGTACTCTCTATGTATATGAGTTTTGTGCAATTCACAAATCCAACATTAGTGATAGTCACATTTTGACTAGGCATAGTAAATGTATCACCATAAATTGTTGTGCCATTTAAGTCAAAACTTTCTATTACTTTTGTATTGTCCACGGGAACTAATGTTATTGTATCACCAGCGTATGCTTGTGTTGGCACGGTTATAATAGATGTATCTGTTGTAATGGTATAAAGGATTTCATAATCAAATGTTCCTGTTCCTGAGTTATACAAATATGTTTCTGTCACTTTATCATATAAACAAGCAACGTTGTTGCTATCTAAAACGGGAATATAATCTCTTATTAAAACTTGACTTTCATATATCTTGCAACTATACATTTTGTATGTTCCATAAGATATATGGTCGCCCCCTTCGTGGTCATAGTGCCCAAATAGATATATAGGGGCATAAGCACTAAAGTTTTGTTTTATATTATTTGTCAAAACATCATTATCTACTTTAACCACCCCAGTATTGTTTTGGTTAAAATATAATGTGTGCCTTAAATAATCAGTAGTTCCTTGTTTTACCCAAGTTCCTCCAAATTGTAAATAATAAGTGTTCCCTACGACACCACCATCTGCACCTGCCATATAACCCCTTGAATACCAATACTCTCTTGAACCAAATAAATCAGCGTTTCCTTTGTTTGTAAATTGAAAGTCTATTTCAACTTCGTGATTAATGGTAGGGTTAATCTCTGTGTTTATTATTTGTGTTCCTGTACTTTCAATATATTCCAACTCTGTATAAGAAGGTGTTGGAGGAGTTGGCGAACTTCCTAATTCCATTATTAGGTTTCTAAATACACTCATCTTAATATGCCTTCCATACTGCTATATCATTTAGTACGGCAATTATATATGATTTACTTGCTTCACAAGTACCTGTACTTACATTACTTGCTGTCGTCAATGTAGGAACGTCACCAAGATTTATTAAACTATCTGGAATACTTATACTTGTAGCAGTAGAACCACTATCAAAATATATAATGCTTTCTTTATCAAAAGTTGTAGTTGCTGTTATTGTTAATGAAGTTATTTCGCCAAGTTTATATGTTTGATTACCTGTTAAACTTGCTATTGTATAAGTGCTTGTACTACTTGTAGTCACCGTTGGATTAGCCACACTATCAACATATTGTTTGTTTGTAAATTGATTATCGGTGGTAGGTACAACAGAACTTTCTGGTAATACAGAAAATTGTTTTTTGGCGTTTACCCATTGTTCTGCGTTTATTGTGACTATCGAAGGAATAAAATTGTTGTTCATTGAACTTGTAATATCGTCAACAACATTGTTAGCAATTCTAAATCTACAATAATACATATTACTGTCACTTATATAAGATACTTCAAAAGAGTTTGGCAAAACCCAATAAGCAAAATATATATAATTATCAGAAACACGAATAGCAATAGGGTAGCACAATTTACTATTGGAGCCTACTAAAAACGCTATATTTGCAAACTTTCTGTTAGATATATCACTTGCTTGTAGCCAAGCGTTAGCAGTAGTATAGTCGCTTCCACTCATTACAAAAATTGCTTCTCCACTACTACCTGCTTGAACATTTATATTTTCCCAAGCATAAGTGCCATTATCTTCTGTTCCTATATAGAAATAACCATTTGTATAATCTTGCGTTGTAGTACCTGTAAATTGTATTATTTTTCCTACTGTACTAGAACTTGCTGTTGGCATTGTAGAATATTGAATTATGTCTTGTTTACTATTCCAATTTGTCTTATCACTAGCAGATACAAACTTATTTGTAGAACTTGTATCATCTACTAAATCAGCAGACAATTTATTGTCAGAAGTTATTTCACTTTGCAAACCACTTACTAAATCGCCTACTGGTATTTCTATTGTGTTGCCATTTTGTAGTGTTAGTATAATCTTTTTGTTTGCGCTATCATAACTGCCACTAACTATCATTGTTTCTAACGGCAAATCAACTGTTTGTGTATTTAGTATAGTTCCTGCACTATTCTTTAAACTTATTGTTAATACATAGGTAGAACTATCAATGCTCATAGCAATACTATTACCTGTTGCTGTTTTCAACTCATAATAAGTTAAGTCATTTACGTCTTTTGTAATAAAATTGCTTAAATTTGGTGTGTTATCAATGTTTGAATAATCTGCACCAATATCGTATTCAGTATTGTCAATTTTTACTTTATTTATAACACTCACGACAATATCAACTCACTTTCTTCTACGCTTACTGGTCTATCACTACTATCGAATACTAATGTGTTATTTTCATAACTAGGGAAATAGCCTTGTTCATAAGTACCAACAACCCCTAATATTTCTACGCCTTCTTTTATATTACCAGCAACTATATCGCTATCTATATCACTTGTGACGGCGTTTATCGTCACTTTTGATAAACCAGTATAGTATTGGTCTGGTGTTATTTCTTGAACGCTTGTAGTAGGGTTTGCTTCTTTTTCTTGAGTTCTGGGTGGTATACGCCCAATGTTCATTTTTCCATCTAATTCAAGCGTTTCTGTGTATAACTTGCCTCTTAATAATAGTGGTTCGTCATTTATAACCAACATATTAAATCACTTCGCTTCCTTCTGGGAACAAACGAAGTATTTTAGCACCTTCCTCGTCATAACCAAGTATAGTTTGGTCGCCGTTTAGTTCTATTTCGTACCAATAATCAGTAGGTTTATCTATTAAGTCACCTATTTTCATATCTTCGGCTGAAATTGTGAACTCAAACTCCTCTGTTGCTTCTTCAACTATGTATCTTTTTAGCAATAATGCTTCACCACTCATTTTCTTGTTGGCATATACACCAAACATAATCTCATCACCTACTTGAAACGTGTAGTTCTCTGTATGAGAAATAGGAATAACGAGTTTCAAAGGTAGAGTGTTCCCTCTGTTAATTTTAATTGTCGTACCGTCAATAATACGCATTTTTTGTCAACTCTCTTTCATTATCACGATTATAACATACACTACCACATTTTGTAAAATCAATTAAAAAGCAGTTGGGTGTTGTATTCCCAACTACTCTATCTTCCACGCACAACGCATTATTCGTTTGCTTGGGTTAAAGGTATCAATAATTACACCGTCGATAAGAGCCGTAATATGACCGTTCATCGTAATAGCGTATTTCCCATAAGGAAACTCTTTGGCAAACTCCCCGACAGTTTTAGAATAATGACACTCTCTAGGGTATCTTTCGTCTAGGTAATCTTCGACAAATATAACGTCTTGAAACAATTTGCCTTCATCTCCTGCTAAATCACTTAATTCGTCATATACGCTACGCCAATTTCTATTCGTTAATACACTTAATGCCCTAATAACACAATCAGATATTCTGTTCCCGTTAGGGTTAGCATTGTAAAACTTATACATTACATTTCGCTTATCTGTCTAGTGTATTGCCTAATTAGTTCCATTTCTTCTTGGCTAGTAGCGTCTTGTTTTAGCATATTAGTAAATTGAACCATAGATTTTAGCATATATTCAAGACTTCTTAAAGTGTCGTCTTTAGCACCATAGTTGCCACGATTATATTGTTCTCTACCTTCTTCATATCTACCGTATTCGCTATACATATTGTCTAGGTGGTCGTGTCCACGATATTTTCTATCATAGCCCCTTCTACCATATTGTTCTCTACCATAATCATTGTAATTTCCATAATTTCTATACATATCATTTTCCTCCTCTACCATTTTGTGTATTTTTGTTAATTTGTATAAAACTTCTACTTCACTCGTTTGTATGCCATTTTCTAGCAAATTGCCTATGGCTTCTCTTGACATACTTTCAAGTTTTTCGCACATTTCTTCTTTGCCCATTGATTTCACTTCCTTTCAAAAGACTTATTATTTCTTCGTTTTGTTCAATTATCTTTTTTAAATACTTTTCATCTTGGGTTCGCAATTCACTCATTAAATCACTATTGTTATAGTCTTTAAATAAGATTTCTAAACTTAATGTTTGTAATAACAAAGATAAATTGTTAATTGTATTGTTATTCACTACGCTATTCTACGAATAATTAAGTTGCAATCTTTTACAGTAGGGGCTACTGTATCTACTGCTGGTATAACTCCACCCACAGTTGCTAGTGAACCAATGCTAAATGTAGTGTTAGTTCTAGGGCAAGTTCTAATTATTTTTGTAAACGAAACATTACTATAAGTGTTAGCAGTTGCTACTTGGCTATCTACCTCTGTACCCTCAATATCATTTCCATTTGATTTTACGGCTAGGGCAACAGTACCCGTTTCGGCAGAAGTTATATTTGCGTTAAAATCTATTTCAAATACACCACCACCTATAATAGTAAAGTTGTTAGAACCGTTGTTATATTGCAACCAACCATTACAAGTGGCACTATTTGTTCTTAAATCTATTGTGGTAAAGTTAATATCATCTGTGTTGCTAGTTAATATTTGTGGTGCAATTTGTAGTGCTTGTATCATTTTTTATCATTTCCTTTCTTATAAATAAAAGAGAGAATAAAACTTGCCTATTCTCTCTATTTCCCCTTTATAGGGAATATCGTTTTCCCAATGTCGGGAAAACGTTAGCAAGTTCTCTGTTGAGTTTGTCATAAGACTTTTTGCTATTAAATTACTGTGTTTCCGTAGAAACCATTACCATAAAAACCATTGTATAGCCCAACATAAGGCGAACTTACTGGATATGCTGGTATTGGATAAGGTCTAACTGAGTTGATAATATTTGCACCAATTCCGTTGGCTGTTATAGTGTTTTTAAGGTCATTGACTTGAGAACGCAAGTCGTCTATTGTGTTTTGACTTAAAGCGTCTAGTATGCGTTGCGTATTCTCTATGCCCTGTGCCTTTAGTGAGCAACAACACTCGTCCATTTTGGCTTGGTTGTTTAAGGCAGTTGTTAAAAGGTTGGTATTTAATTCATTTGTTTGGGTTAGAATATCTCTCTCAATGCCACATTGACCTAATTGATTAGCATATTTACTATCTAATATTTGGGTACTTATTCCCATATTGCCTGTTAGTACATCGCTTCTTAAATTACAAATGTTTGTAGCATTATCGGCAAAGCCATTTGAAATTAAGTTGCTGGTATTTTGAAAACCATTTGCTACGGCAGTAGATAGGTTTGCTATATCTCTTTGTGTAAACTCTGAACTTACAAAGTCAGTTGTTGCAACATTGTTCCAACCACCATTTCCACCCCAACCGAAGTTTCCATTTCCAAACAATAAAGCCAATAAAATTATTCCCCAAATACCGTTATCTGCTCCACCGAACAAGCCACCATTGTTATACATTGGGTAAAATGGGTGTGTGTTATTAGTAGCAAGTTCAACAGTAGGTTGTATGGAATTATTCATCTTGCACTCCTTTCTATAAGTTCTTTGCTAGTAATAAACTTATTTGGAGGTACATAACTAGCATATACCCCCAAATAAACCTATTATTAAGGTCTATTTAGCCCACTTATTAGTTGTTCCCATTGTTGCTTTTGCTCTGGTGTAAAGTTGTTTGTTATTTGGTTTAAGTATTCTTCTGGGTTTACATTATTTTTTCTTGCTTGTTGTAGTTCTTGATACGCTTGTGGGGCTGTTCTTTTCAGTTGTAGTTCTAGTTGGTTCATCAAGTTCTTTGGTATCTGCCCTAGTTTCTGTTGTAATAACATTTGTATTATGTTGTTCACTTATTATTGTTCCTTTCTTTAATTCCTCAATTTGCTCTTGTAAGTATTTGATTTGTATATCTTTTTCGTCTAAAGGTTTTATTTCATTTAACTCGTAAGTTGTTATTTCACCTTTGGTGTTCTTTACCCAAACCACACTCATATCTTTACTAAAATAAGGGGTGTCGCCTATCACCATATCTCGTTGTACTTCATCTATTGAACTTGCATACCTAATTACTTCCCTGTTTGTTGGTGCTAATTGGAAGTTTTGGGTTAGGTTCGTGGGTTGTTGTATTGGTTGACTAGGTATTTGACTTTTTAGTTTTTCAAGTTCTGCTATTTGATTGTTTATTCTGTCTATACTTGCTTGTGGGTTATATGCACTTATGTATGGGTTGTTATACATAAATTACCTTCTTTCTATGCAAAAAAGGTGTAGTATATGAATACAACTAGGTTGCTACCAATAGGTTCATTACCCCTTTGGGCTTTTTTCATATACTCACCTCTTTTACAACTTCATTTTAGAATAAAAAAAGAGTGTCATTATGAACTCAAAATGTTCAATTTTGACAACTCTAATTGTTTGTAGTTTTCATACTTATCTTTGATACGCCTTATTATCTTTCCAACATTACGGTCGCTTTGGTGGGTTTCTAATGCTATTTTGGTTATTAGATACCCCTTTAATAGCATTTCCAATACTTCTTTTTCATCACTTGTTAATACCATTTTTTCTATAAAATCTTCTCTAATTATCTTACAAGACAATGCTTTTAGCATAATATTCCCCCTAGTCGGTGGTATATTACCATTAAAAATGTAAATGTAAAGGAACTTTTTATGTATAATTTCGTATTTTTATCGTATTGTTTACGCATAATTTGCGTATTTTAAACACAAAAAAAGAACCTTACATAAATTGTAAGGTCTTGTTATATATATCTTTTCTTCTACTTTGTATTGTTCTCTCGCTATAACCAATAATATCTGCTATTTGAGAGCAACTTTTTCCTTTAAGTGTTAGTTTAAGAATATCTTTTTCTTTTCTTTCGCTATTAAGTATATACGGCGATTTCATAATTCTTTCTAACATATATTCATTATACTTAAAGGTATAGTTTTTTCTTCTCATAATACCCCCTTTTTTTGTGGTGTATTATAACACATAAAAAAGGAAATGCAATAATTTCCTTTATTTCTTTACGTTTAAAGTTTGATTTTTATAATAAACATTTATGTTTTCAACAACAACTTGTAGGAAGCCATTTAATTCTTTATGTGTTTCGTGATACATACTCCACTTTGTAATGTCCTTATAAAGGTTTTCCCATTGTTTTTCTGTAAAGATTTCACCTTTTCTCAACAATGCCTCACTCGCTAAAATGCGATTTCTTAATGTATCTATATCATTATCTTCTACTTTTTTTTCAAGTTTATCTAGTCTGTCGTTGGTACTTTTATTTAATCGTTTACCTAACCAAGCAAGAGGACTAATTTTTACGGGTATAATCTCTACGAACATACCTAGAACAATGATAGCAGTTGTTATATAACCTGTTATTTCCATTTTTATTCACTTCCCTTGTTATTACAACCCATTATTTCGACCATACCCAACTATACGTTCAATATAAATTGTATCATCACTACTTATGTTAATTCCAGAAGAACCACCAAATCTTATTTGAGCATAATAATTGGAATTTTCTACGCCCAAAGTTGTTCCATCTTGAGAGAATTTAACAGTTTTTGTTTTATAATAAACATAAGTCGAACTATTTGTCCATTCTGAAATAAGTGCAACTCTTTTGTCATTTGGATTATAAACTTTTACACTATTATAAACATCATCGTTTTCACGAAAAAATATTTCAACATAATCAAAGTTTCCTGCACTTTCTGATAATTGAATAGGGGTTGAAGTAGCAAGTTCACCACTAGCGTTATAGAATAAAGTAGTAGGCAATAATTTTAATACATCCTGTGTTGGTTCATTATTAAATATTAAATGTCCATTTACATTAAAATACCTTTCTCCATTACTTGTTTGGAAAGCGTCATAAATAGATATAGTCGAGTGTAGTATAGAACTTTGAGTAAGAGTATTTAGATTATCTGACATTTCAATTTCAAACTCATAATTTTTCAAATAAGACCATACAGTATCTAATGGGTTAAATATTTCAATACTAGTAAAATTATATGTTTCGGGGTCTTGTTGGTCTTGCTCAAATGTACCAACTATCGTTCTATCTGTCCAATAATCTTCTATGATACCTCTATCAATGCTCTTATAATCAGTATTTTCAACAAGTGTTTGCCAATTCGACCAAGTACCACCAAACTCTCTAACTCTCCACTTTATTGTTGCGTTGTTTTGAACATTGGTTGCATAGTACCCATGCCAATATTCATACGCAAAACCCAAGAACACTTTATCGCTTAAAAGATTAGGTCTTGATAAAGCAATTTTTAAATCTGGGGAAACAATATATATTGGTGAGTAAGGTACATAGTTTGAACTTGTGTCATAAGTATATGTTGCAGAACCAAAAGTATCTTGTACTATAATGTTAAAATTATATAATTTAGACCAATTATTATCAACGCTTAAATCTGGCACAGAAAACGTTATAACATTTCCGCTTCTCGAAACTTGTGGGTAAAATGTTTCACCACTATCTGTTGGTATTGAAACTGTTATGTTTCTAAATGAAGCACCTTTACTTAATGTAAAATTGACCGTTGCTTGTATTTCGGACATAAAGTTTACCAACTTTGTTCTGTCATTTGTTAAAGCATAAGTATCTTCGTTATTATCATAAAAGGTTATGCTATTTATTTTAGGTAATGCGTCCTCACTAGCAACTGTAATTGATAAGGTGTCGGGTGAAGTACCTACCAAAGTTGTGCTACTATATGTTTCTAACTTAATAGGTATTTGTCCTGTACGGCTTCCATCTTGTTGAAAATTACCTGCAAAACTACCTAAAATATTTGCTAAAGTAATTGATTTGCTAGTTTCATTTGCTGAAAAGGTTGCCCAATCTGTCCAAGCACTTGTATATGGGTTTTGCCAATATAATTTGTGTGTGTATGAACTACTTTTTGGTGAAATAACAACAGTAGTCGAACTACCAACTGTTCCTGCTATCGCTGGGCAATTAGTAGCAATTTGTATCGCTGTTAGAACTTTTGTGCCACTAGCAGTTAATGTACCAGCACTTGTACCTGTCACTATTGAACCACTATAAGATAATGTTTTTGTTCCGTCTGCATTGTGTGGAATAACTACGTCAACATAACAACTATTACTTGTCTTGTTGCTAGGTAAAGAAAGACTTGAAGTATAACTATTACCATCTACCGTAAAGTTTACTGTTTTTTGCATTTCCCAAAAAGTTGTACCACTTGTTCTCGTGACGGTAAATGTTATTCTTTCAGTTGTTGTGTTATTTGCAATATCTGGGCTACCTACTTGCGTACAACTAATACTTGCCGAAGCACCAAATAATTGTATGTTTAATTTTAATTTTTCCATTTTTCCACCTAACTATCTAACCAGAAGAAACCAACTCTTTTGGTATTGTCTATTATTGAATTAGTATTATCATCATACAAATAAGTTTCAAATCTACCAATATTATTAGTTCCGTCGTTAAGGTTTAAGTAATGCCTAATTGTTGTATTTTGTGTATCAACTATACTTTCACCAGTTTCTTGATTATACCCAGCAAATAATATTGTATCGTTGCTAGAGTTTTCAATTATTTTTAAACCTAAACCGTTTAATCTCGACCTTGATTGTTCTATATAATTGCCATTACCATCGACTTTTGCTATTCCTAAACCATCTTTATCAAAGGTATAACCCTGTTGGTTTGTATATTGAACGTCGCCATAAGTGTTGCCGTTTTCATCGGTGTACGCTGGTGTACTATAATCATTTCTTTGTTGTATTTGCTCTTGTACCACAAACCTAAATCTGGTGCTATTTTGTTCGTATAGCGTACTATTTATTTGGTTAATTCCTTCGGCATTGGTTTGTGTTTCACTTGCAAGTATTGATAACGTTGCTTTTAATTGGTTTATTTCGGTTTTTATACCCCTTATTGTACTTGTTTCATCACTTTCAACAACATTTGTCGTTTGCTCTTGGTTTTTGCTTGGTATTGATACGCTTACTTTACCCATTATAGAACCTTTAAAACTAAATGAATTGGCGTAATATGTTTGATATGTATTATTACCTAGTGTATAACTAACTATATCGGTGCTATCTAGTGTAAAATCGGCATAGTTTTCTGTTGTTAAACTTTGTATTTCTAAACCCAAAACTTTTGTGCCTATGTTATCAATAAGTTGTTGGCGTTCTTCGTCTGTGCCTGAAACAAACACATTATTGCTTCTAATATAAAGTGTGTTCCCATCATTAGTTTGGGCAGTTGTTTCGATTGGTATATTTACACCATTTTCCCAACGAATACAAGTTATCTTGTATAACTCGTCTATCTTAAATGATTTACTTGCTAAGCCATTTATTGTCGCTACTGGCGTTGTTTTAACTGGTATAATACTTAAATTACCTGTTCTATCTATTTTAGCAAAACCACCCATTATTTCTGCTATGTATGATACCCATTGTTTACCACTCATTGTGCTATCGTAATAACCTGTGGTAGCAGTAGTATTTACCAAATTGCTGTCTAGTTGATTAAGTGTTATACCAGCAAGTTCACATATCGCTTGTAATGCTTTTATAGCAGTTATTGAGTATATTATGTTGCCTTCTTCATCTTCTGTTATAGTATATTCGCTTTCAAAATCAAATGCGTTTTTAAATTTTACACTATTATCTAATGCTGTAATTTTATATGTTTTGTAATAATCGGCTGGTGAAGTTTCAACGTTGAATACACCAATAGGTACTTCTGTAATAGTACCGTTATCGTTTATTTCAATGCTATATGTTATTTGTTCACTTAAATCTATATTTAATAGGGTTCTAAACTCTATATCTAATTTCTTGGCTACAAATGTTCCTATATACATTGTTTGGTTAGTCGTATCAATAATAGGTTCGTCTATGTCAATATGCTTTATTTCGCTATTAGGTATCGTTATATCGCCAATTTTTACAATAGGGGTATAATATAACCCCCCATTGTAAATCTTTGCTCTAGTGGCATTATCTATCACATACATACGCTATTCCTCCACCAATGAGAACGAAAAGTCTGTATTGACTTCGTGCCACTTGCTATTGCTATCTTGATATAGGTGGTACACACCCCACTCTTTATCACTAGCAAACATTTTATGTATTGTCTTTTTATTTGTTTTTGATTTAGTGTATTGACTTAGTGTAAATGGCGAAACTTCATTATAACTTGCGTCATATAGTTTTGTGTGTGAACTATCATACCAATATATAGCACCGTCTTTGGTATATTGTGTATAACCATTAGTATCTGTTATATCAGTTGTTTGTTTTTTGTCGATGAGTTCAACATAGACCCACTCTGGGCTAATCAAATCTAACAAAGTTCTTTCATCATCATCGTTTAATACCGCAAAACCTAAGTCAAAATCTTCAACATCGTGGCGTACACGGTTTCTGTGGGTAAAACCCAATAGGTCAGTAAAGGCGTCTACGTCTACATCGTGCAAACGCCTTTGTAAAGCAGTAGGTACTGGCAAATTATTCCAATCGCTTTCTTGAACAACATAGTTTCCATAACTACCTGTGGCTGTATGGCTTATTCTAATTGCTGTTGTATATTTTGTGTTATTTATCTCTTGCATATATACCTCCTAAAAACCATATTGACGGTTTTGTTCTTTTTGCTTGAAAGTTATGAAATCTAACAAACCTGAACTATCGCCTTCTGCTACTATTTCGATTTTTGTATTCTTTTGCGTTGCCATATTTGCCCTTGCAACACCACTTGCTACTGCTTCTACTATTTGGTCGTTATTAGCAACTGCTGTATGGCTACCAATTCTACCTATCATTTCTGATATACCGTTTTCTCTAGCAATATATAACTCGCCACTATCTACAAAACCACCATTACCTTTTACTGATATACCAAACGATTTTACTGTATTAGAAGTTCCAAATATTGTTGGTTCGGTTAGTTTTATGCTAGGGTAATTGTAATTTTTTAAAGCACTTACTATACCAGAAGCAATACCTTTACCAAAGTCTTTTCCAATAGTATTTCCGTTAGTATTTGAGAAGAAATTGTTAAATGGGTTTACACTACCTTTTAAACTATTTGCAAAATCTTTTAGGGTGTCTTTTACCCCATTATTTTTTATTTTTATCGCTGTATCTACAATTTCTTTAATCGCTTCTGTGATAGCATTGATTTTATCAACGCTTATATTTGATATTTCAGTAGCGTATTCTTTAAATGATTTACCAAATGAAGCAAGTTTTGTACCAAACTTATCTATTGCATTATCACCAGCAAACCAACTAGCAATACCACCTTCGTTTGGTAGATTTTTGGCAAGTTCTGATACAGATTTTGCCGACTTAACAGAGTTTTCTATAACATCGCCATCTAAACCTTTTACTTTTTGTGAATATTCCTTTAATTTCTCTCCAAAAGTTGGAAGTTTGCTACCCCAAGTATCTATATCATTACTACCTGTAATCAAATCTTTTAAACCACCGCTGTTTGGTAAGTAGTGTGCCAATTCTGCCAAAGACTTAGCACAATCTGCACTTTCTTTTACTGTTTTACTATCAATGCCTTCTATCGAATTAGCAAAGTTTTTAAAATGTGGCCCAAACGCTTCTAGTTGTTCGCCAAATGTTTCAAATGTTGACTTCTCGCCAGTTAGCCAACCTAACGAAAAGAAATTACTAATACCGTCTACTAATTTATTAGCAGTTAGTACTATTAATGCTTCGGCTAAATATTTTATGCCAAGTGCGGTATCTGAACTGAAATTACCTGCTATTTCAAAAAAACTCTTTGCGTTTTTGGCAAACTTTGATAGGTTATCTCCAATTATTGGCAAACCGTCTGATATGCCACCAACAAAACCGCCAATCAACGAGCCCAATGCACGACCTAGTCCATTAAATATTGACACGAGTGCTTCAATACCGCCATTTACCAATTCTTCAAAATAAGGTATTTTATATAACGCACCCAAACTTGCCAGTACTAATGCTGTACCATCTATTACTATTGCTAAACCAGCCAAACCAAGTGCTATTGTGACGGGTGTTGCTAAACCTATGGCTACCATTAAAGCAGATAGTATCGCTAACGGTATCATTATCTCGCCTAGCCCTTTAAATAGTTTTACAACCATATCTATTCCACTACTTAATATTTCGTTAAAACCACTTATTTTGGTTATTAAACCTAATACAGCAACTACTGCTGTTGTACCTGTTAATACTATTGCAAAGCCACCTAAACCACTTACTACGGTTGTAAGCCCTGCCATACCAAGTAGGGTAATACCAGCACTTACTAAAGCCAAAGGTATCATTATTTTTGCTAAACCAGTAAATAGTTTTACAAGTTCATCTATTCCTCTACTCGTGACGTCTGTAAAGCCGTCTATTTTCGTTAATTCGCCCATTATAACTACTAAACCAGTTAATGCACCAATTATTAGTGATAGTTCGCCTATGCCTTTTAGAACTGTTTTAAAACTAGGTAATTTAAACCCACTACTTGCTTCGCCTACTTGTGATACGCCACCAATGGCTTCGCCTATCTTACCAAGCCCAGACAAACCTTTAAAAGCATTTTTGATATTCCTTATTGTTTTTAAGAAACTTCCAACAACAAATAATAAGCCACCAGCCCCAGCAAATATACCTAATATAGTACCAAATGTTGTTTTAACAAACTCCCATTTGCCTGTATCAATATTTTTTTCAAAACCAAGCCATTTCATTATGCTTTCCGATATTTCGGTTGCCCTCATACGAATATTAAGCATTTGGTCATCTAGTGCTCTCATTTGCTCTAGCAATTTAGCGTTTGCACCAGCGTTAATTCCACTTGTATCAGAGGTTGGCGTTGTTATGTTGTTTAATTTATCAAACCCACGCAAACCCTTTTTTGCCTTTTCGCCAGACTTTTCAATAGCAGTTCCTAATGCACCTATATCACTTATTTTGTTTTCCATACTTGTTTGTTGGCTATCATCATAACCAAATAAACCAGCAAAGAAGTTTACTAGGTTGGCTAATGCCATTAGTACACCATTTATAACTGGCAATATTGCTTTCATTACGGGGTATAACAAATTGCCAAACGCTTGTGCCAAGTTTTTAACTTGATTAGTAAGCACTTTCTTTTGGAACGCTACGCTTTCGGCGTATTCAGCCATTTTTTCGTTGCTTTCCATAACTTGTGAAGCCACTAATATATACTTTAATAACGCTTGATTTGTTGCGTTTAATTCGCCAACTTTAGCAGTTATACCTAATTGGTTTAACATTTGTTGTTGTGCTTGTGATTTAACGCTTATACCAGTTAGTGTTGCTAATGTACGAACTTCGCCTTTCATAGCACCCAATACTGCTTTACTAGCCCTAGTAAAATCTGCATTATATAAAATAGATATTCTAGTCGCTAAATCAGTTAGTTTCTCGGCAAACTCTCCTGCTAGTTCGGTATTCATACCCAAAGAACTACCTAATTGCCCAAATAACGATATAGATTGTGCTACTGTTGCTTTGTTAATACCAGCCATTTCAGACAAATGGTTTACATAGTTGTTTATCTCTTTACTGCCTTCGCCAAATGTATGGTTAAGAACTTGTTGAGCCGTATTATATTGTTCAGTTAGTTCGGTTAAGTTGCTTATTGTCCCTGCTAAACCTGCAATTCCTAGCGCTAGGGTTTTTACCGTTTTTATACCAGCAGATAACTCGCCACTTGCTACGTCAAACAAGATTTTATATTTTACTGCTCTTGTACCGTTCATATATTACTCCTTTCTATTATATTCTTGCCCAATAATTAAATGCGATAGCACCTATCTCATCTTTGTCTGTCTTGCCTTTTAATTGTTTCTCTAACTCTTTTCTGCTTGGTTTTTCACCAACACCTTTAAAGTTTTTAGAGAACTCTGCATAAGTTGGGTAGGTTGCTTTTTTCTTTGCAAAATTATTGTTAATGGCAACAGAAACTGCAATCTCGTTAGTTTTTCCCTGCAACCAACAACCGAGTTTGAGTTTCTCGAGTTCTTCTTTTTGTCTAAACTCTGTTTTCTTTTCAAAAGAAAGTCGGTATGCCCAATAAAGTTGGGGTTCATCTTCCCAAAACTCTTTACTAGACATACCGAACATTAAAGCACTAGGGAATAACTCATTGAAATAAAACTCTGTGTAAGAATTGTATTCATTAGAAGTTTCCTCTAATTCTTGGTTGATTTTAGTGCCTTCAAGTTTTTTATACTTTTTCCAACTAAATCTTTATTGGCATTTTCTAACATTTGGTTTGCTAGTTGAATAAGTTGGTCTATTCCGTATTCTTCAACTGCTTTGTCAAATAGTTCTTTTGCTTCACTTACAGACAATTTGTGGTTTTGGTATAATGCCACCCAATAGAACTTTGCATAAATGTCTGACATTTCGGCTAGGGCTTTATCAAGTTCCGTATCTACTTCGCCAAACATTTCTAGTGGGTTAGTATCATCTTTTAACTCAAAATCTGTTTCAGTTTCGCTACCGATAAGGTTTTGGTATTTCTTCGACATTTCAGTTGGGTGTGTTAAATGTTCCCAATTCAATATCGCTTTTCTATTTAGAAAAAGTTTATACTCTTTGCCACCTATCTCAATGATTTCTTCACTTATGTTCATATTCATATTTAATTCCCTCCGTATTTTTAACCCCTGTTATCTATTAAGCATTAGGTACTACTTTTACCATTATAGTTCTTTCGCTAGAACCTTCGTTAGTAGCACTACATACAAGTTTAACAATAGTTGTACCTACTGCTACACCAGTAATAGTTAGTTTGTTAGCGTTGTCACCAGTACCCATAGCAACTGTTGCCACACTTGTACTTTCACTTGTTGGAGTGACAGTAGCACCTTCACTTGTTTTTAATACTATTGAAGCAGTACCAGTACCTTTAATTGTCACAGAAGGTAATGCGTTTGTGATAATAGCAGTAGGTGCTATAATATCTCTTATATCGTCATCATAACCAGTATCTTCGTTTACGGTTATGTATAGTTTACCAGCCATAAGTTCGTTATCAGCAAATGCGTCTTTGTCGTATGTTAATGTACCATTGAATAGGTTTCCAGTATATTCCATACCATCTCTCTCTAGGAAAGACTGTTGAGTACCTGCATATTTTGCCAATCTACGGTTGTTATCTCTGTTCCAGTTATAAGTGTATTCTTTTTGCTGAACAGTTTGTTTACCTTCTACTTGACCATTTCTTGAAACAGTTAGTAAAGGGTTATCTATTGTGTCGGGTGCTCCTGCCCCTGCTGGCATATCTGAAGTAGGAACTAGCAACACATATTTGTTTAATGTTGTATCTAAAACATAGATACCACTACCAGCAGATATTACACCTGTTGATTGATAATCTCTATCTAGTTTAATCATATTTTATTTCCTTTCTTATATCATTTTGTTCCAGTTATTTTGTCTGTATCGTTCGATTATAACTACTCTATCAACTTGATAGTTGCTATATTCTACTGGTTCACACGATACTCTTGTTGCACCGATACTTTCAAAAAAATCAAATACCAAATACTTTAGTTCACTCATTACAGTTTTACTAGCGTATCTTACGCCATTTATAACCATATCTTTGGTGTATATTTCGATAGTATCTGTTATTTGATTTACAAATTGCGTTCTGTCTAATGATTTATAACGAGTGTCCTCTATATTGGAACTTTCTTTGAAAACTATTGTTGGAAAATCTGCTAGGGTTTTAGGTGCTTTAGGAAATACTTGTGGGTTGAACTTTGAGTTTTTTACCATAAAGTCTTTGAACTTGTTAAATAAAACTTGTTCAATATCATAGTTAGTATTTATAATTACTTCGCTCATATTATTTCAACACCTTTCCAAGATATTCGTCTACCCAATTTTCAAATTTTTCTTCAACACCCATTTGAAGTTTTAAGTATATAAACTTACCTTCTTGTGAGTGGTAAAAAGTTGCTTCTGGGTAATTGTCTGGGTTATAACCTACCCAAGTATCACCACTTTGTCTTTTGTAAGCACTCGGCATATTTACTTGCCAATCTTCTGCTTCAGAACCATTTATACCCATGCCGTACTCAATTAAGTACGCCACAGATAGTCCGTCAATATAATTATCTCTTGTTTTGGGGCTTAACCACCAAAGTTCATCTTGAGAATAATTAGTATCGTTAAATATCAACACATAGTCATTACCAATATCAACTTTATGCCCGTTTTTGTATTCTTGTAGTTTGTTAGTCCAAACAGAGTGTTCGTCCCAATAAGTATTTTCATTACAGATTTCTCTAACTAATTCAATACATTTGTCAGCAATATAACTTCTAAAAGATTTTGTTTTAAACACTTCTTTCAAAGTTTCTAATTCTTCAACAAACTCATTTTGATTAAGAACACGATAGGCATTAAAAGTATATTGTGCTTTTGTACTACGCATTGTTATTCTTCTATTTTATTTCTGCCAAAGCGTTTTTCACTTGGCTTATTTGCTAGTATCTCATTTATTTCTTCAACTGGTTTTTCAGATTTAACTTCTTTCCAACCCATTGATACATAAGTAGGTACTAGATTTTCTGGTATTTCTTTGACTATGTTGTCTTTAATCAATTTCATTATCATCTACTCCTTTTATTATTTTAAGAAAATATACCTTTATAATGGCATTTTGAGGTTGTACCGAGTATATACGGTAGTTTGCCTTCTCGCCGTAAAAACTCTCGTCTACGGGGCTTATACCGTCCAAATACGCCAAATCAAACTCGTTGAACATACCACTATATTCGATTTTGGGTATTACTGCACATTTTAGTCTAGGTATTAGTTCACCAAAGGCACTATCATTACTCGTGTTGTCTTTGTTTACTGGTTGAATATTGAAATAGTATTTCTTTGGTTCTTCGTAGTTTAATAATTGATTACCCCACTCATCATAAGTAGGTGGTAGTTTTTTTGCTATATAACAAACACTATTGTAATCAAGTATCTTTTCGTTTCTTATACCCCAACTACTCATAATCTTCACTCACTTTACTAGGAATACCTGCTTTTGAAGTGATTTCTTCAAGTAATTGTTTAGATACG
>Ga0265298_10000676_pt1 | contig 49808 bp, 36 predicted proteins | sample AusTroGonzalo_MG_3_FD_193486 | JGI IMG/M metagenome (GOLD analysis project Ga0265298, IMG submission 193486) | Bovine rumen microbial communities from tropical cattle in Woodstock, Queensland, Australia - Gonzalo_01 | ecosystem: Host-associated > Mammals > Digestive system > Stomach > Rumen ...
TGACTTTCGCTACGAAGGGATGCTGAATGCTTTCTACATAGTGGTCCCAATGGCGGTACATGAGGTCTGTTACTACACGACCGGTAGCCTTGGGCAGATCATCGGGGTTCTTTTGGATAATCTCGTTGAAGTCGATGCTCTGCAGCAGGATAACCTTCTTTCCGTCGGGGGAGAACATAAAGCCCTCTACCTTACCCTCGGTTTCAGACATCTGCTTGCGTTTGTTACCTTCAAGGTTCATCTTCCAGACCTCGCCACCTTTCAGGAAGGCAACGGTCTCATTGTCCAACCACTGTGCATCCGTCTCGTTGCTGGCTTCGGTGGTGAGCTGTTTCTGTTCTGTACCATCAGCGTTCATCATCCAGAGCACCTGATGGCTCTTGTTCTCTTCCACGCTGTAGTAACCCAACTGGAAGACGATGTGCTTGCCGTCTGGTGAAGCCTGGTAGCCGTTGATACGACTCATGGCCCAGAGGGCCTCTGGAGTCATCTGGTCACTCTCCAACTGTATAGTTTGCTTCTGGATATTCACCTGATCGTTCTCTTTATGTGTGCCGCAGGCTGCAAAAATAATGGCAGCTGCTGCGATTATTTTATAGTTCATAGTTCATAGTTATGAGTTCATAGACGGTCTATTTTCTTCTGTTAGCCTGCTGTTCTGCCTGCATTTTCTGCAGAGCTTCCAGACGTGCAGCCAGATTGCTGGTCTTCTTGGGGTCGTTCTTGTGCTGCTCGTGGTAAGCCTCAAGGCTGGCCAGGAGTTTCTTGTCATCGGTTGACCAACGAAGATACCACATGGTAATGATGCTGATAAGGCCGGAGATGAAGTAGTAATAGCTCAGACCGCTGCTGTAGCCATTGAACCAGAAGAAGAACATCAGGGGCATGAGGAACATCATGTACTGCATCATCTTCATCTGCTGAGCCTGCTCGCCAACCATCTGGTTCTGCTGCTGACGCATACCAATCCAAGTGTTAATCATGTTGGTAATAGTAAACAGAAGGCAGAAGAGACTGAGATGGTCGCCAATGAGCCAAATGTCTGCGTTCCAACGGATGATGTCGTCATAGGCACTGAGGTCATCAGCCCAAAGGAAACTCTCGCCACGGAGGTCGATAGCATTGGGGATGAAGTTGAAGAGGGCCAACCAGATGGGCATCTGAATCAACATAGGCAAGCAACCGCCCATGGGGCTTACACCGTACTGGCTGTAGAGTTGCATTTGGGCCTGCTGTTTCTGCATAGCCTGGTCAGGGTTGGGGTATTGCTTTGCAAGTTCATCAAGCTTGGGTCTGAGCACGCGCATCTTGGCACCGCTCAGATAGCTCTTCTTCTGCGTAGGATAGACAAGAACCTTGATAATGACTGTCAGAAGGAGTAAGACGATACCCATGGGCAATCCCATAGCCTTGAGCCAGTCGAAGATGTAAAGGATAGACCAGCGGTTGATGAAACGGAAGAATGACCATCCCAGGTAAACGAGTTCTTCCAGTTCAGGGTCTTCGTTGGTTTTGCTCAACTTATTGTGTGCCTGCAGGGTGTGGAAGTCGTTGGGTCCCAGATACATCTGCAGTTCAGTAGGCTTGTTGCCGGTGGGATCGAAGAAGGTCTTCATCTCAGCCTCATAAGTCTTCAGGTAGCCATTTTTCTTTTCTGTTTCCTGCGTGCTGGCAAGGCTTGCGTCCGTGAAGTTCTGGGGAGCAATAAGCACAGCACTGAAGAACTGGTTCTTGAAGGCAATCCAACTGAGGGCTTCCTCGGGCTGCTTCGTCTCATCGCCTGTCTCGCTGAGCTTCTTAACGCCCTTGCCCTGACGCATGTAGGTCAGTGCACTGTAACGGTTTTCAAAGTCAGCACCCTTCTCCTGTTGCATAATGCGGTCGGTCCAGCTGATGTCCAGCGTCTTCATGTTAGGAGCGAAGAAACCGCTCATGCCAGTAGCCTGAATAGTGATATCAACCATGTAAGAGTTGGGTTGCAAACGGTAGCTGATAGCCAATTGCTTGCCATCCTGCTCTGCCGTCATGGTAACACTGCTGTCTGTCTGCTCTGTGGGAGTGAAGAAAAGGTCGCTGCTGATGATATTGTCCTGCTTGCCTGCCAGTGAGAATGTCATCTGGGCATCCTTGCGGGTCATGAGCAATACATCGCCATCATGGTTGCGGCTCTTATAGCCCAGAATCTCGGCGTTCTGGATGGTACCGCCCAAGGTGCTGAGGGTTACCTTAACCTTATTGTTCTTGAGTACAATTTCCTGTTCCTGACCTTGGCGCTGTGCAAAGAAGATGGCGTTGCTGTCTGCCACCTGTTCAGCTGCCTGCTTAGCCTGAATCTGCTTTTTCTCATTAGCAGCTAATTCGGTTTTCTGTTTTTCTACTGCAGCGATGCTGTCTTGTTTAGCCTGCATGAGGCGACGTTCTTCCTCTGATGGCTGGCTGTACCAGCTGAAACCAATAACAACGAGTGCCATCAGGATGAAACCTGTAATAGTGTTTTTATCCATATATAAAAATTTGTTGAATTTTCTTAATGAACTATTGTTAGGGCGCAAAATTACAAAAAAAAACCGAAAACGTTCTTCGTTTTGTCTCTAAAATAGCTATCTTTGCGCAAAATTAGAACGGATGAGGTCTTTAGTAATATTTTTCTTTGTTTTGGGTTCGTTTGCTGGTGCCAATGCCAGGGTAAGAGTAGTCAAAGATGTTGAGGCTAAGGTGGATACTTTATCCATTGTCAGCACTTACCTGCAGAAGTTGCAAAGGTTGGTTGAACAGCGTGATTCCATGGCTTTCACTTCCCCTTACAATACCCCCAATGCTTATTACTACCAGATTCTATCGGCGCCTACTTTGTATTCATCTCCTCTGCATCAGATGATGAACAATACGGATTCCACTTATGCCGACAAGCAGTTGCAGACCCTTTATTATATCAATAATATGCTGGCCAAGCTGTATGCAAAGCATCCTGAACTTGTTCAGCAGACAGAGGAGAGCGTTAAGGATAAGGGAAAGTTCAGGGACGATATCAACGAGAAGATAAACGTAAAGGAAAAACTCTCTGAAAAGGTGACTGAGGCCAGTCTTTCCCCCACACTTGATGATGGTGTGCAGGTGGTGACTCGCCGACCCAACTTCTGGAAAACCTCAGGCAGGTCTTACGTACAGTTGTCTCAGGCTCATTTCTCTGATAACTGGTGGCAGGGCGGTGAGAACAGTTTCTCGGGAAACCTTTCTTTGACCCTGCAGGCCAATTATAATAACCAGAAGAAGTTCAGGTGGGATAATACGCTGGAGCTGAGAATCGGTGCCCAGACATCACCAAGCGATACTAAGAGGTCCTTCCGTCCCACGCAGAACCAGTTGCGTTACTTTACCACTGTTGGCTATCAGGCATACAAGTCCTTGTATTATTCTTGTCAGGTTGAGGCTAAAACGCCTGTGCTTCCTAATTATAAGCCCAATACTGATGAACTGACCACCAAGATGTTCTCTCCCTTGGAAATTACAGTGGGACCTGGTATGAAGTATGATTTCCAGTGGGGCAAGAAGAAACGTTTCACAGGTAATATGAACGTGGCGTTTGTTGCATACCAGCTTAAGTATGTAGGCGTTGATGAATTGATCGGGCAATATGGCTTGGACGCAGGAAAGCATTTCAAGCACACCTTCGGTCCTACAGCAACGCTGAATACCAATTATAATATCTGTGACCAGATTTCATGGCGTAGTACCATAGTTTGGAAGAGTAACTACAGCTATACGTCTATTGACTGGTTCAACGAGATCAACTTCAGGGTTACCAAGATTATCAATGCCAAGTTGATCCTGAATCCCAAGATCGACGACTCCAGTTCAAAGTATAGAAATTCAAACGGTAAGTACTTGATGTTCAAGGAAGACCTGGGTATCAGTATCGACTATAATTTCTAACCATTCCTTAATTACAGAATCATGCAAATAAAGTCAGCAGAATTCCTGATAAGTAGTGCCCGTATAGACCAGTGTCCTAAGAGCAATCTGCCTGAGTACGCCTTTATTGGGCGCAGTAACGTGGGCAAGTCCAGCCTTATCAATATGCTAACCGGAAACGGTAAGTTGGCAAAGACTTCAGCAACACCTGGCAAGACCATCCTTATCAATCACTTTGTTATCAAGGAACAAGGAGAGGGTAGCAAGGGACAAGAGAATACTTGGTATCTGGTGGATCTGCCTGGCTATGGCTATGCCAAGCGCAGCAAGAAGGATGCTGAGAAGTTTGAGCACATGATAACTACTTACATCCTGGACCGCGAGCAGATGACCAATCTGTTCCTGCTGATAGATGTACGTCATGAGCCTCAGCAGATAGATATGGAGTTCATGGAATGGTTAGGCGAGAACGGTGTGCCTTTTAGCATTGTCTTTACCAAGGGTGACAAGGTTTCTAAGGGTAAACTGAAGGGTAATGTAGAGCATTACCTTACAGAATTGAAGAAGCAGTGGGAGGAACTGCCACCTTTTTTTGTTACCAGTTCGGAAACAAAAATGGGTCGTGAGGAAATTCTGAATTACATAGAGGAGATAAATAAAACACTGGTTCAGTAAGAACCGTACAAGACTGTAAGATACAGTATATTACAGTCTAAGTGTATAAAAAGAAATAGAGGGCGGCTTCACAGCTGCCCTCCATCTTTTAGGTATTAGTTTTGTTTAAGGTAAAAAGATTGTTTTCAGGATAACAGTTGCAAATTTAGGCGGTTTGGTAATATGATGCAAGAGTTGGTTATATGTTATATAACATATTTCTGCACTTTTTAACATTTTTCGCCCAAAAACAGGCTTTTTCTGTGAAAATCGGCTATTTCCTGAGCAGGTTTTTTCAGAATTTTACCAATTTTAAGCCTTTCTTCTGCAGCTGCATCCATTATTTCGTTTTCAAAGTAAAAAGCAATGCTTCCTACCATGTTAATTTCCATTTCGGGGTGGTTATAGGCCTTTACATTCCTGATAAAGAACTGGCGGAAAGCCCATACGAGCATATCGTGGATTTCTGCCTTTTCCCTGTTTTCTGCCAGGAATGGAACCAATGATGCCAGGAATCTGTTGGGCATGGGTTCCCTATATACCTTATTAATAATAATAGAGGGAGTGAGGTTGAACCTTTTCAGGAAAAGTTCCTGAATCTCTGGGCTGAAGATTTTCTTCAGAACATTGCCTACCAGTGTCTTGCCCAGGAAAGCGCCGCTTCCCTCATCACCCAGGATGAATCCTAAAGGCGATGTGTTGCTGACAATCTCTTTGCCGTCATACAAGCAGCTATTGGAGCCTGTTCCTAGAATACAGGCTATGCCAGCCTTGTTGCCGCAGAGTGCCCTGGCTGCTCCCAGCAAATCACTTTCAACGGCAATTCCAGTATTGGGGCCAAAGACCTCTGCCAACACATCCTCGACACACTTTTTGTACGGATTGATACAACCGGCGCCATAGAAGTAAATCTCTTGGATTTGGCTTTCCTGCGGAATCTTAGGTGCCAGGCTGTTCTTGATGACGTCAAAAATAACATCCTGAGAGTCTCTGACCGGGTTGATGCCCATTGTCTCGACTTCCAGGATGCTATTATCTGCTGTAGTTAGTATCCAGTCTGTTTTGGTGGAACCGCTATCTGCTATAAGGATGCAGTTTACCATATAGCCGGATTTTACTGCTGAGCGGGTGCTTCTGCAGGAGTTTCTGCGGGTGTCTCAGCTGAAGGCTGAGCCATACCGGGAACGTTATTGGGATTGGTAGGAGCCTGCTCAATAGCGTTCTGCTGGATAACAGACTCGTTATTAGAACCCTCGTTCAGGAAAGCAACGCTGATAACGCTCAGTACGATCATAGCTGCTGCCAGACCCCATGTTGCCTTCTCAATAAAATTTGTTGTTTTGGGAGCACCCAGAATTTGATTGTTGTTTGAATAGTCAGCTGCCAAGCCACCACCTTTAGACTCCTGAATCAGTACAATAAGGCACATCAGGACAGATGCCAAGACAACCAAAATTACGATTGAAGTGTACATGTTTTATTTGTTATTTGTTTTTATTATTTATTATCAGTTTTTCCAAAAATCGGATTTGGTCTGCAAAGTAACGATTTTTTTTCGGATATTTCAAGGATAATTGACGTATAATTTTAATTGCATTCTCAAATTTACCTTGTTTTATATAAATTCCAGCCAAAGTTTCTGTCAAAATCTCGTTCTCTTCTTCTTTTTCTTCCTTTTCTTCAGGAACTTCTGGGTTGTCATCATTGTCTTTCAGGACTATTCTCTTGGGTTCCTGACTCAGGAAGTCCTCTACTACGCCGCCACCGTTCATGGGCATATCTGGCGTTTCTTCCTCCTGTGCCTCATTCTGGAGCAGGAAGCCTATGTAGTCTTGGGTGGCGTCGATGGGGTAGCGCACAGTCTGTGGCTGTTCCTTGGGCTGACTCTCCAGGAAGTCAGAGATAAGCAGATCCGTTCTTTCTGATTTGTCGGTCTCCGTATCTTCTGTATTGAACTTCCTGCGTTCTTCTTTCTTCAGATAGTTAGGCTCTTCTATCAGACTGAATATAGCCTGCCTGTCTGGCAACAGGGGTGCACTGATGCGCAGCTCCTCGTCGAATTGGGGGGAGTGGTGCTTGTAAAGTGCTTGCAGCAACAGTATGCGGGCAGAGTGAAAATACGGATGCTCGTCTTTCATATTTCTCAGCATGGATATAGTCTGCTGATCCATACTGTTCGGCCTTCTGATGAAATCTATCAAATGTCTTGGCATAGGGTTGATGCTTGTTTCATGTTACCAGTTAGCTACTGTTGCGTTGAATATCTGTTCTACGATGTCCTTTGACATCTGGGTCACCAACTCTTCCTGTACGGCTGTCAGCTGCTGACTGGCATCATACTCTGTGGTGGCTGTGAACTGACGTTCAAAGTCCTCCTCGTGTTTCTTGTTGTTGACAAAACGTACGTTAACCGTCATCTTCAGCTGTACCTGGCTGCTGTAGCCATCGCTGGAGATACCTTTGTTGTACTGGTCGAAATGGGTAATCTCGCCAGACAGTTGCAGGTCACCGTTTTTCTTTACTTGTCTCAATCTTGTCTGGCTGGCATATATGTCAGTCAGCTTGTTCTGAAAGATAGCCTGCATGGGTGCCCATACGTATGCACTACGGATGGGGAAGTTGTCAATCTGTATGGTTTTTGTTAATTGGTAGTCGATGCTTGCACCATTGAACTTGTACTCAATCCTGCATGCACAGAATATTATGCACATGCAGCAAGCCAGCAATATGCTCATCCGCTTTTTATTCCTCAATACCATATGCTTTCAGTTTTCTGTATAGTGTTCTGACGCTTATGCCAAGCTCGTCGGCAGCATCTTTTCTTCTGTAGTGGTTGCGCTGTAGTGACTTTATGATGTTGCGCTTCTCCATGTCATTGATGTTCAACGTGTCGTCCTCCAATACCTCTTCTGCCGTCTGGAAGTCCATGTCTGTTGCAGGGATGGGAGACTGAGGGATATTAGGCACCTGATGCGTGAAGCTGGGTGCTGTTGTGGTGGGTACGGATGTAGTGGCAGGAAGGTTAGAGGGTTCTCCGCCCTGAATCTTCTGCTTCAGTTCCTCCACCTCGTTCCTAAGCTGAAGCACGGCATGGGCCAGCATCTTAATCTCCTTCTCGTAGTCGTGCTGCGATTCTGAGCTTCTGCTGCCTGTTATGGTGATACCCATCTCGCTGTCCGAATTGGGGACGATTCCGAACTTGGCCAGTACCTCTGGTGTGATGCTGCGTTCCTCGGAGAGTACGCTCATCTGCTCCACCACATTCTTCAGTTGACGGATGTTGCCTGGCCACTTATAGGATTTCACAACCTCCTCGGCAGCAGGTGTCAGATGGATGTATTCAGGCATCTGGTACTTTGTAGCCATGTCCATAGCGAACTTCTTGAACAGCAGTACGGCATCATCTTCTCTCTCCCTCAGTGGCGGCATGGTAATGTTCACACGGCAGAGCCTGTAGTACAGGTCCTGACGGAACTTGCCCTCGCGGATAGCATTGGGGATGTTGATGTTGGTAGCCGCTATGATGCGGGCAGTGGTCTTGCGTATAGAGTTGCTACCTACACGTATGTATTCGCCTGTCTCCAGCACGCGGAGCAGTCTGGCCTGCGTGCTCATGGGCAGTTCGCCTATCTCATCCAGGAAGAGCGTACCGCCGTCGGCTGCTCCGAAGTAACCCTCGTGTTCGCTGATAGCGTTTGTGAAGGCACCTTTCTCGTGACCGAAGAGTTCACTGTCTATGGTACCTTCTGGTATAGAGCCGCAGTTGATAGCAAGGTACTTCTTGTTCTTGCATGGGCTTAAATCGTGAATGATGCGTGGGATAATTTCCTTTCCTACGCCGTTTTCACCTTCTATGAGTACGGACAAGTCTGTGGGTGCCACCTGAACTGCAGTCAGCAGGGCGGTATCCAGTGCCTTGTTCTTTCCGACAATGTTATACTGGTTCTTTAGTTTCTGTAGATCTATGTCCAGTTTCTTCATATCACAGAGTCACTTCTATTCCACATTATTGCTGTTTCTGTCCTCTCTCTTGTCGTGGAAAAGCTTGGGTAGAGGATTCTCGCGTTCCTCGTCGTATGATTTTCTGTTGCGATATACATCGGTTGCAATGTATGTGGCGTGGTTCATGCACATGGTGTCACAGAGGAAGGGTGAGGTGATAATCAAGTCCGTTCCGGCATAGAACCTTATGCCATATTCATATGCTAGGGAGCCGAAGGCTTCTGTGGCCTTTTTCTTCTCGCTGGTGATAATACCGTCGTAGTACATGTATTTCTCTTCCTCGAAGAATTCCTTTATGGCATAGGGGCCGTACACGTGCATGTGCTTCTCCTCCATAGGTTCTTCGCTGGTGTTTTCCTGTGGCGCCTCGTCGCTGAGGATGGCAATACGTGGATGCTGGCAGTCGAAGTCGCGCACCAGTGTATTTCGGAAGGCCTCGATGGTGTTCTTGTCAACTTTCTCCACCAGTGCCATACGTATGTCTTCGTTGATGAGCATCTCTGTGCTGCCGGCAGGGCAGGGGAAGGGATTCTCCTGTGGGTTTATCACCAGGGCATCTATGTTGTTTGCCTGACAGTCCTCCATTGCTTTCTTCTCGCTTTCCTCGCATTGCAGCAGTGAAAGGCGTCCGTCTTGCACATCATCGGTGCTGTTTATGGTGATGAAGTTGGTGTTCAGGTTCATCGCCTTACGTTGCTGTATGGCAGCTTCTTTATCACCATATATGATGGGGTGGCATAGCTCCAGCGAAACAGGTTCCTCAAATGCTGTCAGTATTAGGTTGTAACCTGTTTTGTCAGCTTTGCCTTGCGTGATTCCTATCTTAATCTTTTCCATAATCTTATTTCGTGTCCTTTTTCTCCTCCTCGACGCTGATCTCTATCAATGATTTCTGTTCCAGAGGTAGTTGTAATGTATAGAGTGATGCCTCAAGACGTCTGATGAGGTCGCGTTTCTTCTTCTCGGGGGCATATACAAAGGCCTCAACCACTACTACGCGGTTGCTTTCTGCATCCACTCTGCTATGGCTGACGAAGGGGCCGCCCATGCAGTCGTTCTTCATGTACCACAGTCCGCGTATCTCCATGGCGTAGGCATTGTGAACCACAATGGGTTTGATCAGGGTGCACAGCGTATCAGTCTGCATATACATACCCTCCTTCTCGCCAGGCAGGTTCTTCTCCATGATAGAGTCACGCTTGTGCAGAAGGTATTCCTTGTTGAAGGTCTCGGGACCCTCGTATTCATAGCTGTACATACAGATGTTCTCTAGTCCTGATGCTGTGTTGTTGCTGGTCCAGAAGAAGTTCTCGCCCTTCTTGTAGCTTTTCAGCTCGTCAGGTGCATTCAAGTGGCAGCCGAAGGTCAGCCACGCCAGGTCATCAGTGGTCTTGGAGTATTTCTTCTCCAGCTTCTTAATCAGACGGTTCATCTCTGTGCGGGTCAGGAAGTCCACCACTTCCTGTCTGTGCTGCTCGCAGAACTCTTTCAGACTTTCCTGGCTGGGAGTGTTGATAGTCAGCACAATCTGCTCTGTGGCATACTTGTCTCTGGCAAAGCGCATACGCGTCTGGCTGAACTGGGTCTTGTCTATATTTACCAAGATGATGTTGCGGAAGAGCTGCATCAGATGGTCATAATGCTTGGGGTCGGTATGTGAGATGCGGAACGACCGTTCGCTCTGTGGCAGACAGGGAACGTCGGTATCCAGGATATCGAACAAGGCTCTTCCGGCCGGTGCCTCCCAAATATCATCTTCCAGTACCACCAGCACCTCATAGGGACGGCCGCTGGCAACGGGCAGCACCATATTCTTGGTACAACTGGCAAGGATGCAGCATGCCAGCATCATCAGTAGGTAAAGCTTGTATCTTTTCATGCTTCTGTAGTTTTCTTGTTATGTAGCAGTCCGCAGGCAGCATAGATGTCTTGTCCGCGGCTGGCACGTATGGTTGTTGTTACGCCGTGCTGAGTCAGGTAGTCGCGCAGCCATATCATGGTTTCCTCAGAGGCTCCCTTGAATGGCGTATCCGGGATCTGATGGAATCTTATCAGGTTCACACGGCATTCTATGGGTCCCAGCAGTTTTACCAGTTCTTTGGCATGGCGTGGCATATCGTTTAGTCCGCCAAAGACAATGTACTCAAAGCTCAGGCGGCGCTGGTGTGTCCAGTCGTATTGCTTCAGCAGGGTCAGGAACTCTGTCAGGCTGTAGGCGTTCTCGGCAGGCATCATCTCTAAGCGCTCTGCGGGGAAGGGATTGTGCAGGCTGATGGCTAGGTGGCAGTCGCTCTCCTCTAGGAAACGTGTCAGTCCTTTACGTACTCCCACTGTAGATACTGTGATGCGTTTAGGACTCCAGGCATAGCCGTAGTCGGCAGTCAGCAGTTGGGTAGCCTTTAGCACGGCATCTATATTATCGAAGGGCTCTCCCTGTCCCATGAAGACCACGTTGGTCAGCGTGTCCCTTTCAGGTAACGAGTAGATCTGGTTCAGAATATCCGTTGCTGAGAGATTGCCCTGAAAGCCTTGCCTTCCTGTCATGCAGAAACGGCAGCCCATGCGGCATCCGGCCTGACTGCTCACACACAGGGTAGCGCGTTCACCGTCAGGTATGTAAACAGATTCCACCAGTTGTCCGTCTCGGGTGGGGAAGAGATACTTGCGTGTGCCGTCTATGCTGCACTGGCAGTCGGTATGGGCGGCACAGCCTATGGCGTAGCGCTCTTTTAGGGCCTCACGGTTTTTCAGCGAGATATTTGTCATCTCATCAATGCTGCTTACGTGCTGTACATAAATCCATCGTGCCACCTGTTTGGCGGCAAAGGCGGGCAGGCCTGCTTCTGTGACAGCGGCTTTCAGCTCGTCAAGATTCATTCCCAAAAGACTCTTCTTTTCCATGTGTCTGCTTTACGAAGTGCAAATATACATTATTTATTAGAAAAAATGTGCTTCCAAGTGTAGAAAGTTGAAATTTAAGCATAATTTACACTCGTAAAGCGTTTACTTTCGCAAATAATTTCTATCTTTGCTCCATAACAACATTGTGAATTACACGTTATGAACCTTAAAAGAAACATTTTTTTGACTCTGGCGGTCATTTCTGCCAGTGTTACAGTGTGGGCACAAAGCCTTAGTCCTAGTACCAAGTATCACTTCCAAGAAGGTACCATTGTCATAGATACACCGCAGCGTCCTGCAGGTCAGCAGCATGTATTGGGTCTTACAACTCCCAAGTTGTCTACCGTTCGTGTAGCTTTTGTGGGTTTGGGTATGCGTGGTCCGGGTGCCGTACAGCGCTTTACTCACATTCCTGGAGTGCAGATTGTGGCTCTCTGTGATTATTATGAGGAGAATGCCGAGAAGTGTCAGGAGTATCTGCGTAAGGCAGGTCTTCCACCAGCAGCTATCTATAGCGGTGAGAAGGGTTATGAAGAAGTATGCCAGCGTTCCGATGTCGATTTGGTCTACATCGCTACCGACTGGGATCACCACTTCCCTGTTGCCAAGTGTGCCATGCTGAATGGCAAGCATGCAGCTATTGAGGTGCCCTGTGCCATGAATCTGGAGCAGTGCTGGGATCTTATCAACCTTTCAGAGCAGACTCGTAAGCATTGTATGATTCTGGAGAACTGCTGCTATGACTGGTACGAGATGAATGCCCTGAATATGGCTCAGCATGGAGTCTTTGGCGAGATTGTCAGTGCCGAGGGAGCCTACATCCACAATCTGGATCCTTTCTGGGATGCATACTGGAAAAATCCTGACGGCTCAGACCCAGATAAGTTGGGTTGGCGTATGAAGTACAACATGGAGAACCGTGGCGACCTTTACGCTACTCACGGCCTTGGTCCTGTTGCTCAGGCATTGGATATCCATCGTGGTGACCGCTTCAAGACTTTGGTAGCTATGGATACCAAGAGTGCTCATGGCAAGGAGTATGTGAAGGCTAAGACCGGTAAGGAGCCTGCAAACTTCCGCAATGGCGACCAGACAACCACTCTTATGCGTACAGAGAATGGCAAAATGGTAATGATTCAGCACAACGTAATGACCTATCAGCCCTACAATCGCTTGTATAAGTTGATTGGTGTTAACGGCTATGCTACCAAGTACCCCGAGGCTCGCTTCGCACTGGATGGCGGTGCTGTCAAGGAGTCTGGCATTCCACAGGTGGATAAGCTTGATACTCATAACTTTATGAGTGCCGACCAGCAGAAGGCTCTGGTAGAGAAATATCAGCATCCCATCCTGAAGAAGTACGGTGAGATGGCTAAGCAGGTAGGCGGTCATGGTGGTATGGACTTCATTATGGATGCCCGTATGGTTTACTGTCTGCAGAATGGTCTGCCCCTTGATATGGATGTTTACGACCTGGCAGAGTGGTGCTGTCTGGCAGAGTTGGGTACCCTCAGTATGGATCACAACTGTGCCGCTGTTGAATTCCCTGATTTCACACGTGGTTACTGGAACGTGAACAAGGGTTACCGTCATGCCTATGCTTCTCCTGCCGATGAGGCTGCTGCCGAGGCACTTGCCAAAGCCAGCACAGAGAATCAGAAGGAACTTACAGTTAAGAAGAAGCTGTGGGAGAAGTATGACAAGGACAAGCTGAAAGCTAAGGCTAAAGGCAAGAAATAAATTTACATCCTATAATATTTTACTTTAACCCCTCCCCATGGTGGGAGGGGCTTTTTATATGGAAGAGAAGAACGATATCCGCGATTTTATACGTAAGCAGAAAAACCTGCATACGCAGGAACAGTTAGCATCTATGTCGGAGGCTGTATGTAACAGCATTGTACATGACGGCCAGTGGCGGCTTTGCAATACGGTGTTACTTTATTATCCATTACAGGACGAGGTTGATGTACGTCCACTTATTCAGATGGCTCATCAGTCAGGATACCGTGTGCTGTTGCCTGTAGTAGTGGGGCAGGATCTGGAGTTGCGCCTTTACCAGGGAGAGGATTCCTTACGCGCGGGTGCGTATAATATTATGGAACCAGTGGGGCCGCTTTTCCCGACTGAGCAGTATAGTCAGATACAGATGGCCATTGTGCCAGGTATGGCGTTCAGTGCCAGCGGTCAGCGGTTGGGTAGGGGAAAGGGCTATTATGACCGTCTCTTGCCTCAGTTGCCCCAGGCGTATAAGATTGGTGTCTGCTTCCCCTTCCAGTTTCTTACAGATTTGCCTTCAGAAGAACATGATGTAGCCATGAACGAGGTTGTTTGTGGTTAAAAAATGTTATGCTTTAGCTGTTTATATTGCACATTTTGGATTTTTATGTGCATTTTTTCTTTAAAAATTTGCACACTTCGGATTCTTGTGTTACCTTTGCACCCGAAATTTAAGTTAAACCAAAGGTAAAAAGAATGAAGAAGTTACTTATTTCAACATTTGCGATGTGCTTCTCTGCCTCAGTTTTGGCAGGTGGCTTGAACACTAACTCTAATCAGAATGCGTCTTTTGAGCGCCAGATGTCTCAGAATGGTATTATCGACCTTGCTGGTCTCTATGCCAACCCTGCAGGTACTGCTTTCCTTGCTAACGGTTGGCATCTTTCTTATTCTCACATGAGCGTATGGCAGCAGCGTAATATTACTACCAAATTCCCCTTGTTTGCTTATAACGCAGCACAGCCTGGAGAGACTACCCACAAGTTCAAAGGAACTGCCAAGGCTCCCGTTGTACCCTCTATTTCTGCATCTTACAACCACGATAAGTGGAGTGTGAATGCTCACTTTGCTGTTACCGGTGGTGGTGGTAAGTGCTCATTCTCTAACGGTCTGGGTAGTTTCGAGTCATTGGTAGCAGGAAAAATTTTCTCAGGTATTACCCAGCAGGCAATGGCTGCAGGTATGTCGCAAGATCAGGCAGCTGCCTATGCTGTAAGTGCGTTTAAGGGCTATACCCTCGACTCTCAGATGGAGGGTCACTCTTATGTCTTCGGCGGACAGTTTGGTGCAACCTATAAGGCTCTTCCCTGTCTGTCAGTCTTTGGTGGTGTACGTGTTGTTTACGGCACCAACGGCTATGAAGGTTATATCAAGGATATTAGCTATGAGACAACTGCTGGTCCTGGTGCATTTCCTGCTATCGAGTTGGATTGTACTCAGAAGGGCTGGGGCGTAACTCCTGTTATTGGTGTCGATTGGAAGGCAAGTGATTACCTGAACCTGGGTGTTAAGTTCGAGGCTCCCACCAAGATGGTTTACAAGAACTCTAGTACTCTTAGCCCCGCTGCTCAAGCGTTGGAAGATATATCTATAGCTAAGTTCAGAGACGGTTACAAGGTTCGTGAGGACCTTCCTGCTATCCTCTCTATGGGTGCTATGGCTACTCCTTTCGAGGGTCTTCGTCTGATGACTGGTTGGAATGTTTATTTCGACAGAGGTGTAAGAAAGAGTGTTACTGCCGCTGACGGTACTGAGATTGTTGCTCTCCACAAGGCTGGTGAATTTATAGATGAAGCTCAGACTAAAAGAGACATTGACGACAATACATGGGAGCTCAACATTGGTGTTGAGTACGACCTCAACAAGTATGTAACTTTGTCAGCTTCTTGGCAGCGTACCGTTTATGGCATCTCTGCATATGGTATGTCTGACCTTAGTTTCAACAACACCAACAATATGATTGCCATGGGTGCTCGAATTAAGGCTACCCAGCACCTGAGTTTCGACCTCGGTTTCATGCACACCTTCTATCATGACCGTTCCGTTACCACTTCTACAGCAGTAGGTTACAAGAATGATTTGTTCATCCGTAAGAATGATGTATTAGGTGTAGGTATTAACTACGAGTTCTAAATCGTAGACAAGAATATTTAATGTTAGTTTTTATTTCTCAGGCTCCCGTCGTTATGACGGGAGTTTTTTTTGTTTTAATATTGTTGTAAAACTATCGCTATGAGAGAAATGCCGTTTTGCTGTCAGAGAAACGCCGTATCGCTGAAAGTGACATTTCTTGCTCGCAAACTTGCAAAAGCGGGTTTCTTTCAGTACCTTTGCCGCGAATTAACCACCAAAATAACGAAAATGATGTACCGTAGATGTGGGCAGAGCGGTGTGCTGCTGCCTGAGGTTAGCTTGGGTATGTGGCATAACTTTGGATGCCTCACGCCCTATGAAACGTCCAGAGCGATAGCGCTGACGGCCTTTGAATGCGGTATTACCCACTTTGACCTTGCAAACAACTACGGTCCGGAACCGGGAGCAGCTGAATATTTTATGGGCAGCATGATGCGTAGTGACTTCTGTGCCCACAGGGATGAGTTGTTCATCTCTACCAAGGCAGCATACGATATGTGGGAAGGCCCCTATGGTTCGTGGGCTTCAAGGAAACACCTTGTAGCCAGCCTGAACCAGAGCCTGACGCGTATGAATCTGGAGTACGTGGACCTGTTCTACTGTCATCGTTACGACCCGAATACTCCATTAGAGGAGACATTGCAGACACTGGTGGATGTGGTGCGTCAGGGAAAGGCGTTGTATGTGGGTCTGAGTCGGTGGCCTCTGACGGCAGCTTGTTTTGGATACAAATATCTGAAAGACAGGGATGTACCTTGCCTGATTTATCAGGGTAGGCTGAATCTTCTGGATAGAGTGCCTCAGCAGGAAGGTATTGTGAAGCAATGCCAGGAGAATGGGGTGGGGTTTATATCCTTCTCGCCATTGGCACAGGGCCTGCTGACGGATCGTTATCTGAATGGAATTCCAGAGGACAGTCGTATAGCCCATGACCCGCGTTTCCTAAATGCCGATGCATTAACGCCAGAACGCCTTGGTCAGATTAGGACGCTGAATGAAATTGCTGCTCAGCGTGGCGAGAGCTTGGCCACCATGGCACTTGCGTGGGTCTTGCAGCAGAAGGGTGTGACAAGTGTAATTGTAGGTGCCAGTTCGCCTGAGCAGTTGAGAAGCAACCTGAAGGCTATGGAGTCGGCAACCTTCTCAACGGAAGAAATGGAACAAATCAACAAATTAACCAAATAAAATTCAGTAATGAAAAGAAATTTTCTAACCCTTGTCCTTGCGGCAGTATGCATGATGGGGTGGGCCCAGAGTGCAGAGTTCTTTAAACCTTATAAGCAGACAAACCTGAGATTACCCAGTGTACCCCTGATTGTCAGCGACCCTTACTTCTCTGTTTGGAGTCCGTATGATAATCTGACTGATGGCTCTACCCGCCACTGGACCAACGACGAGAAGCCTCTGGAGGGCCTGTTGCGTGTAGACGGTACCACCTACCGTTGGATGGGTGCTGCCCAGCGTACCCTGATGGAGAGCGTGATACCTATGTCTAACGAGGCAGAATGGGAAGCACAATATACCAGTGAAAAGCCATCTGACGATTGGATGAAGCCCGACTTCAACGCCTCTGCATGGAAGACAGGCAAGGGTGCCTTCGGTTCTGACAATTATGACAACATACGTACTCCCTGGACCAAGGAGGACGATCATATTTGGGTGCGTCGTACCGTGGATCTGACAGCCGAGCAGCTGCAGGGCGATTTGTACCTGATCTTCTCGCACGATGATGCCTGCGAAATCTACATCAACGGAAAGAAGGCTGCCACAGGTATCATGGATTATGTGGACGGCGTGGTTGTTCGTCTGGATGGAGAGAAGCGCGATATGCTGAAACAGGGTAAGAATGTCTTTGCCGTACATTGTTATAATAAGACGGGTGGCGCGCTGGTTGATTTTGGCGTATTCCGCAACATTGCCAAGGGTAACGAGAGCATCAAGACAGCTCTACAGAAGAACGTGGATGTGCTGGCTTGTAATACCTATTATACTTTCGTGTGCGGACCTGTTGAACTGGATGTGGTCTTTACGGCTCCCCATATCATAGACGATTACGACTTGCTTTCTGCCCCCATCAACTATATCTCTTATCAGGTGCGTTCAACAGACGGACAGAAGCACAACGTACAGTTCTATGTTTCCACTACACCACAAATGGCTGTTAACAAGGTTCATCAGCCAACCGTCTCAAACAGAATCATCGAGAATGGTAAGCAGTATCTGAAGGCAGGTACCATAGAGCAGCCTATTCTGGCTAAGACTGGTGATGGCATCTGCATAGACTGGGGGTATGTATATCTGTCTGGTGTAAACGGACGTTTGGCTCTGGCATCAGATAACGATGTGAAAACGCAGTTCCTGACTGATGGCCGTTTGCCCCGTGGCGAGCGTGAGGTAGTTTGCCAGAAGCAGGTTTCGTTGCCAACATTGGCCTATGTGCATGACTTCGGTTCTACTACTCAGGGAAGTAGTTTTGCCATGATTGGCTACGATGAGATTTGGGATATAGAATACTTCTACAAGCGCTATAAGGGCTATTGGGCTCATGAGGGTAACGTCAGCATCTTTGATATGTTCGACCGTATGGGCAATAACTACACCAACATCATGCAGCGTTGCCGTCAGATGGACAAGACCATCTATGATGATGCCTTAGCTGCAGGCGGTGTGAAGTATGCCGAGATTCTGAGCGGCTCTTATCGTCACGTGAATGCTGCTCACAAGCTCTTCAAGGACTGCGACGGCAATGTACTCTTCTTCTCCAAGGAGAATAATTCCAACGGTTGTGTGAATACCGTTGACCTGACCTATCCCGAGGCACCTCTGTATCTCTGCTACAATCCTGAGTTGCAGAAGGGTATGATGACCTCTATCTTCGAGTACAGCTATACGGGCAGATGGACAAAGCCCTTTGCTGCTCATGACCTGGGTCAGTATCCCAAGGCCAACAAGCAGGTCTATGGTGGTGACATGCCTCTTGAGGAAGCTGGCAACATGATAACCCTGGCTGCACAGATCTGCAAGCAGGAGGGCAATACCTTATATATAGATAAGTATTGGAACATCATCACTACATGGGCTGACTACTTGGTAGAGAATGGTTTGCATCCTGCCAATCAGCTTTGTACCGATGATTTTGCCGGTCATTGGGCAGGTAACTGTAACCTGGCTATCAAGGCTATCATGGGTGTGGCAGGATATGCTGAGATTGCTAAGATGAAGGGACTGGATGATGTTTATCAGAAGTACAATGCTAAAGCCAAGGAGATGGCTGCTGCCTGGGAGAAAGAAACTAAGGTGAAAGACCATTATGAACTGGCATACGGTGCCGGTGCCGAGACTTGGAGTCAGAAATATAATATGGTATGGGACAAACTGTGGAATACCGGCATCATCCCCAATAACGCCATGCAGACAGAGATTAAGTACTACCTGACCAAGCAGAATGAATATGGTCTGCCCCTTGACTGCCGCAAGGACTATACCAAGAGCGACTGGATTATGTGGACGGCTGCTATGGCACAGACAGACAAGGATTTCCAGAAGTTTGTCGACCCACTATACAAGTACATCAATGAGACAGAGAGCCGTGTGCCCATCTCTGACTGGCATGATACCAAGACGGGCAGAATGACAGGCTTTAAGGCTCGTTCTGTAATTGGTGGCTACTGGATGAAGGTGCTGATGAATAAAAATAAAGGTTGTAAGTAAAAAAAAGAACGGATTATTTTGCGGGTCAAAAATTATGTTGTACTTTTGCACCCGAAAATGAAAAGAGCGTTTATGGGACAACCAAGAACATCACATAAAAGGTAAAAGAAATACAGACCACCTCCGATGTCAAAATCGGTTAGGTGGTCTTTTTTTTATAGAAAATTATACATTTAACGATATAGAAAAAGAATATGAAACTGAAACTGAAGAAAGTACTTGTACTGGGTTCTGGCGCATTGAAGATTGGTCAGGCCGGTGAGTTCGACTACTCTGGTAGCCAGGCATTGAAAGCACTGAGAGAAGAAGGCATCTACTCTGTGCTGGTGAATCCCAATGTAGCAACCATACAGACAAGCGAAGGTATTGCCGACAAGGTCTATTTCCTTCCTATCACTCCTCATTTTATTACAGAGATTATCAAGAAGGAGCGTCCTGATGGCATCATGCTGGCATGGGGTGGACAGACAGGTCTGAATGTAGGTACAGCTCTCTATCAGAGCGGCGTGCTGAAGGAGTATGGCGTTCAGGTACTGGGTACTTCAGTTGAGGCTATCATGAATACTGAGGACCGCGACCTCTTCGTTAAGGAGTTGAACAAGGTTGACCTTAAGGTGCCCGTATCTGAGGCTTGCGAGGATATGGATTCAGCTGTTGCTGCAGCACGTAAGATCGGTTACCCCATCATGATCCGTTCTGCCTATGCACTGGGTGGTCTGGGTAGTGGTGTTTGTCCTGACGAGAAGACTTTCCGTGAGATTGCAGAGAGTGCCTTCACCTTTGCACCTCAAGTTCTGGTTGAAGAGTGCCTGAAGGGTTGGAAGGAGATTGAGTTTGAGGTAATCCGTGATGCTAACGACCACTGCTTCACTGTTGCTTCAATGGAGAACTTCGATCCCCTGGGTATCCACACTGGTGAGTCTATCGTAGTTGCTCCTACCTGTTCTTTGAAAGACGAGCAGGTGAAGATGTTGCAGGATTTGGCTGTTAAGTGCGTTCGCCACCTGAACATTGTTGGTGAGTGTAATATCCAGTATGCCTTCAATGCTGAGACCAACGACTACCGTATCATTGAGATCAACGCTCGTCTGAGCCGTTCTTCAGCCTTGGCTTCTAAGGCTACCGGTTATCCCTTGGCCTTCGTTGCTGCTAAGATAGCATTGGGTTATACCCTTGACCAGATTGGTGAGATGGGTACAACCAACTCTGCATACGTAGCTCCTTCACTGGACTACCTGATTTGTAAGATTCCTCGTTGGGACCTCACTAAGTTTGCCGGTGTAAGCCGTAAGATTGGTTCCAGCATGAAGTCTGTAGGCGAGATTATGAGTATCGGTCGCAGCTTCGAGGAGATGATTCAGAAGGGCTTGCGTATGATCGGTCAGGGTATGCACGGATTCGTGGGTAATGATCATGTGAAGTTCGAGGATTTGGACGAGGAACTGGCAAACCCCACTGACTTGCGTATCTTTGCCATTGCTCAGGCTTTGGAAGAAGGCTATACTGTAGAGCGTATCTATGAGTTGACCAAGATTGATCCTTGGTTCATAGAGCGTATGAAGAATATTGTAGACTTCAAGGCTGTTCTGGAAGGCTATAACTCACTGGAGGAACTTCCTACAGAGGTACTGAAGAAGGCCAAGGTATTGGGCTTCTCTGACTTCCAGATTGCCCGCTTCGTGCTGAAGCCCTCAAGTGGTAATATGGAGAAGGAGAATCTGGCAGTACGTGCACGCCGTATCAAGGAGGGTGTCGTTCCCGCCGTTAAGCGTATCCCCACTGTTGCCAGTGAACATCCTGACTTGACCAACTATCTGTACATGACTTATGCTACAGAGGGCTATGATGTAAATTACTACAAGAATGAGAAGTCTGTAATTGTCTTGGGTTCAGGTGCTTACCGCATCGGTTCAAGTGTTGAGTTCGACTGGTGTTCAGTAAATGCTATCCAGACGGCTCGCAAGTTGGGTTACAAGTCAATCATGATTAACTACAACCCCGAGACTGTAAGTACTGACTACGATATGTGCGATCGTCTGTACTTTGACGAGTTGTCCTTCGAGCGTGTATTGGATGTTATCGACCTGGAGAACCCCAACGGTGTAATCGTCAGCGTGGGTGGTCAGATTCCTAACAACCTGGCTATGAAGCTCTATCGTCAGAGTGTGCCCATCCTGGGTACAAGCCCTGTCAGCATTGACCGTGCTGAGAACCGTAACAAGTTCTCTGCTATGCTTGACCAGCTGGGTATTGACCAGCCTAAGTGGAGCGCCCTGACATCTATGGATGACGTGAAGAAGTTCGTTGAAGAAGTTGGATACCCCGTATTGGTTCGTCCTTCTTACGTGCTTTCAGGTGCTGCTATGAATGTCTGCCATAACGATGAGGAGCTGAAGCGCTTCCTGGAGTTGGCTAGCGAGGTCAGCAAGGAATACCCTGTTGTTATCAGTCAGTTCATGCAGGATACAAATGAGATAGAGTTTGATGCTGTTGCCAAGTGTGGTGAGGTTGTTGAGTATGCTATCTCTGAGCATGTAGAGTTTGCCGGTGTACACTCTGGTGATGCTACCATGACATTCCCTGCTCAGCAGATCAGCTTTGCTACAGCCCGTCAGATCAAGAAGATTTCACGTGCCATTGCCAAGGAGCTGAACATCAGTGGTCCCTTCAATATCCAGTATCTGGCTAAGGGTCGCGACGTGAAGGTTATCGAGTGTAACCTGCGTGCCAGCCGTTCATTCCCCTTCGTCAGCAAGGTGCTGAAGCGTAATTTCATTGATACAGCAACCCGCATCATGTTGGATGCTCCTTATACACAGCCTGACAAGAGCGCCTTCGATATTGACCGCATTGGTGTGAAGGCCAGTCAGTTTAGCTTCAACCGTCTGCAGAACACAGACCCCATCCTGGGCGTTGATATGAGCAGTACCGGTGAGGTTGGCTGCTTGGGTGACACCTTCGAGGAGGCTTTGATGAACTCACTCATTGCTACAGGCTATAAGATTCCTAGCAAGGATAAGGGCATCATGATTTCAAGTGGTGAGGCTAAGGAGAAAGTAGCTCTGCTGGATGGTGCACGCATGCTTACCAAGGCAGGTTACACCATCTATGCCAGCGAGGGTACTGCTAAGTTCCTGAACGATAATGGTGCCAAGGCCATCCCTGTAAACTGGCCCGATGAGGATAATAACAATGGTCGTGAGAATGTAATGCAGATGATTGCAGACCATAAGTTCGACCTGGTTGTCAACATTCCTAAGAATCACACCGAGCGTGAGCTGACAAATGGTTACAAGATTCGTCGTGGTGCCATCGACCACAATATTCCTCTGATTACCAACGCCCGTCTGGCAAGTGCCTTCATTGAGGCATTCTGCACACTCAGTCAGGATGATTTGGCAATCAAGAGCTGGAACGAGTATTAAGGACTTCTTCTACATAGCTTAGAAGAAACTTCTGAGTTTTAAAATGGTATTTCCCTTGTTTTTTCTTGGGAGATACCATTTTTCTTGATATCTTTGTCCACGTTATGACATTCGAACTGGTATTTATGGCGTGTGTCATTGTGCTGATGCTGATGGCACTGATGAAGGAGATGCTTCGCCCTGGCCTTATCCTGTTTACGGCTGTGGTCTTGTTACTTTGTGCAGGCATCATCAATCCTGAGGAGGCACTGAAAGGCTTCTCTAATAAGGGAATGATAACGGTGGCGCTGCTTTATCTGGTTAGTGAGGGTGTCCGTAAGAGCGGTCTGTTGGAACGCTTGGTATTCAGAATGCTACCCACCAAGAATGTTTCCATTACGAAGGTCAACCTACGATTCTTTCCCATTGTCTCGTTTATATCAGCCTTCTTTAATAATACACCGGTGGTGGTTATCTTTGCCCCAATGATCAAGAACTGGGCGCGTAAGATGAAGTTGCCATCCACAAAATTCCTTATCCCCTTGAGTTATGCCACCGTTCTGGGTGGTATCTGTACGTTGATTGGTACTACTACCAACCTGGTATTGCATGGAATGCTTCTGCAGGAGTATAAGGATGAGATGACTACTTTTGAGGAATCTGCAGGAAAGGTTAAGGGTATCCTTATGCAGAACGGTGTTGATGGAATGCATATGTTTGAGCTGACCAAGGTGGGTGTTTTCATTGCCTTGGCAGGTCTGGTTTATCTGATATTCTTCTCCAAGTATCTGCTGCCCGATGAACGTAGGTCGGAAGAGGATGCCGAGGATGCCGATATCGCACCTGGCATGAGCCGTTTCGAGGTTATGCTCAGTAACCGTTTCCCGGGTTTGGGCAAGACACTTCACGATTTTGACTTCTTCCTGCATTACGGAGCCCATGTGCGTGCCATACGCAGAAACGGTGCTATTGTGCAGGGCGATTATATGCACTCGCCCCTTACACATGAGGATACGCTGATAATTGATGCTGAGGAAGGGTTCATGAAGGCATGGGGTGACAGTAGGGTGTTCTGGATGATAAACCGAGTAGGAGACTATGAACCTCCTATGGGCACCAAGAAGCGCTGGTTTGCCTTCGGACTGCTTGTGATGATGATTATCGGAGCCACGGTTGGTGAGCTGCCCATTGTAACGGATCACTTCAAGTTCATCAAGTTGGATATGTTCTTCTTTGCCTGCGTGACTACCATCATCATGGCATGGACCAAGATGTTTAACCCACGTAAGTATACCAAATTCTTCTCGTGGGATGTACTTATTACCATTGCCTGCGCATTTGCCATTAGTGCGGCTATGACCAAGTCAGGCTTTGCCGACTTTGTAGCCGGATATATTATATCCCTGACGGATGCTGTAGGTGACAGCTCGTATGGCATATACATTATTTTGGCAGCCCTGTTCCTCATAACCAATATCTTTACTGAATTGATAACTAATAATGCAGCAGCAGCCCTGGCTTTTCCCTTGGCGCTAGCCGTTTCAGAAAGGTTGGGTATGAACCCTATGCCTTTTGTGGTATGTGTTTGCTTTGCTGCCAGTTCGTCATTCAGCACACCTATCGGTTATCAGACCAATCTGATTGTACAGGGTATTGGAGGTTACAGGTTCAATGACTTCGTTAAAGTGGGTCTGCCGCTCAATATCATAGTGTTCTTGTTGAGCGTGTTCCTGATACCATTCTTCTATTTATAAGTAAGACTTAACATCATGGCAGAAAACATATATCCCATATCCGAACAGATGATGTCCCGTGCCGACAAGGAGGCTTTGCTTTGTCAGCGTGGTGTGATGGTTTGGTTCACAGGCTTAAGCGGTAGTGGTAAGAGCACCATTGCTATGGGTGTGGAACGTGAGTTGCACAAACGTGGCATACTCTGCAGGATTCTGGATGGCGACAATATCCGTGCCGGCATCAACAGCAACTTGGGTTTCTCTTCAGAGGATAGGATGGAGAATATCCGCCGCATAGCAGAGATAGGGAAACTCTTTGTTCAGACAGGCGTTGTTACACTGGCCTGCTTTGTCAGTCCCACTAATGATGTGCGCCGTTTAGCAAGGGAAATTATAGGGGAAGAGGACTTCAAGGAGGTTTACGTTTCTACTCCCTTGGAGGAATGTGAGCGTCGTGATGTAAAGGGACTTTATGCAAGGGCTCGAAAGGGAGAGGTGAAGAACTTCACTGGTATCTCAGCCCCCTTTGAGACTCCCGAGAACCCCACTTTAGAGATTGATACCAGCTGTTTGTCCTTAGAGGAGTCCGTAAGGAGGGTGGTAGATATGGTAGTCTCTTGTTCAGAATGGAAATAAACAAATATTAGATATGGAAGAATACAGTCTGTCGCATTTGCAGGAACTGGAAGCTGAGAGCATTCACATCATTCGTGAGGTGGCTGCCGAGTTCCAGAACCCTGTAATGTTGTATAGTATAGGTAAGGATTCCAGTGTGATGGTACGTCTTGCCGAGAAAGCCTTTGCGCCAGGCAAGGTGCCTTTCCCCTTGATGCATATCGATTCGAAATGGAAGTTCCGCGAGATGATTGAATTTCGTGACCGGTATGCCAAGGAACATGGATGGAATCTGATTGTAGAAAGCAATTTGGAGGCGTTCAATGCAGGCGTAGGACCTTTTACACATGGTAGTAAGGTTCATACAGACCTGATGAAGACAAAGGCCCTACTGGATGCATTGAACAAATATAAGTTTGATGCCGCCTTCGGAGGTGCCCGTAGGGACGAGGAGAAGAGTAGGGCCAAGGAACGTATCTTCAGTTTCCGTGACCAGTTTAATCAGTGGGACCCCAAGAACCAACGTCCTGAACTGTGGGATATCTATAACAGTCGTGTTCACAAGAGCGAGAGCATTCGTGTATTCCCCCTGAGTAACTGGACAGAGTTGGATATCTGGCAGTATATACGACTGGAGAATATACCTATTGTACCATTATATTATGCCAAGGAGCGGCCTTGTGTAGAGATTGATGGCAACCTTATTATGGCCGATGATGACCGTTTGCCTAAGGAACTGGTACCAAAGATTCACAACCGTATGGTTCGTTTCCGTACCTTGGGGTGCTGGCCGCTGACGGGTGCTGTAGAGTCAAATGCCACTACTATAGAGGAGATTGTAGAGGAGATGATGACTACTACAAAGAGTGAGCGCACCACCCGTGTAATAGACTTCGACCAAGAAGCCAGCATGGAGCAGAAGAAGAGAGAGGGTTATTTTTGAAAGTTGAGAATTGAGAATTGAATTAACGTGGAAGACAAGAAATTAGATATAAGGGCTTACCTTGATGCAGACGAGAAAAAGGATTTGCTCAGGCTTTTAACGGCAGGTTCTGTTGATGACGGGAAGTCAACCCTCATAGGCCGACTTCTTTTTGATAGCAAGAAATTGTATGAAGACCAACTGCAGGCTTTGGAACGTGACTCCAAGCGTGTAGGTAATGCCGGTGCAGGTCAGATAGATTATGCCCTGTTGTTGGATGGCTTGAAGGCAGAGCGTGAGGAAGGCATCACCATAGATGTAGCCTACCGTTATTTCTCTACTAACCAGCGTAAGTTCATCATTGCCGACACCCCAGGACACGAGCAATATACCCGTAATATGATTACAGGTGGCAGTACGGCTAATCTGGCTATCATATTGGTGGATGCCCGTACAGGAATCATTACACAGACACGTAGGCATACGTTCCTGGTTTCTTTGCTAGGCATCAAGCACATAGTGCTGGCCGTTAACAAGATGGACCTGGTGGATTTCTCTGAGGAGGTCTTTACCAAGATAAAGAAAGAGTATCTGACGTTGACCAATCAGTTGGAAATAGAGGATGTTACGTGCTTCCCCTTGTCGGCTTTGGAAGGTGACAATGTGGTGGAGAAGAGCGAGCGTACTCCTTGGTTCGAGGGGACGTCCTTGCTTCAATATCTGGAGACGGTGCCTATAGACCGTGACCGTAATATGGACGATTTCCGTTTCCCCGTTCAGTACGTTCTGCGTCCGAACCGTGATTTCCGTGGTTTCTGCGGAAAGGTAGCGAGCGGTGTTATCCGTAAGGGTGACGAGGTTGTGGCTTTGCCCAGTATGAAGAAAAGTAGGGTAAAGGGCATCTACGGACCAAACCAACAACCCCTCTCTAACTCCCCCGGGGGGGAGAAAAAGAAAGCCTCCCCTCGGGGAGGTTCGGAAGGGGTTGCTTTCTGTCCCCAGAGTATCTGCATTACCTTGGAAGACGAGATTGATATCAGTCGTGGGGAAATGATTGTTCGTCCTGACAACCTGCCTAATATTGGTCGTTACTTCCAGACTATGTTGGTATGGATGGATGAGGAACCTATGGACAGAGGCAAGCAGTTCTTCTTGAAACATAACACAAATACCACCCGTGCAACGATAGATGAGGTGCTCTACCGTGTGGATGTTAATACGATGGAGCAATTACCGGGGGAGGATTTCAAACTGAATGAGATAGGTTGTGTGCGTATCACCACAGCCAAGACACTCTTCTTTGATGCTTACAAACAGAACAAAGCGACGGGTGCCTTTATCCTTATTGATCCCATTACCAACAATACTTCAGCTGTGGGTATGATTATCCGTCCCCTCGAAATGGAGGATATCAATAAGGCTGAGCTGCCTACGTTGGACCTGAAGAAGTTGGGAATAGGAGAGGAGCATTACGAAGCAATAGAAAAGGCGGTTAAGGAACTTAGCAGACAAGGGCTGGAGATTAAACTTATAAAGTGAAAGGCCGAGTTGCCGGTAGTGAAAGGCCATATCGTAAATAGTAATTAGTCAAATTGTAAATCTGCATGGGCTTGATAAATTTTTCCGACCTTCCGGTCAACACCTTGGTAGGTGCGGATTGGAAGACCTTCAAGGCTGTAACCAAGGGACGTACTGTTGCACCCGGGAAACGAGTAAAATATATCCTTACCAAGTGTATATGCCGTTTGTTGAGCCTGTTTGTCCCCTTACAGGAACGGAAATACAAGAAACTGTTGGCTAATAAACCTTTACAGCATGATCCTGTGTTTATCCTGGGCCATTGGCGAAGCGGAACGACTTTTGTCCATAATATCTTTGCGCAAGATCCCAGATTCGGGTACACCACTACGTACCAGACGGTTTTTCCACATCATATGATGTCCATGCAATGGCTGCTGAAGCCTTTTATGAAGGCACTGATGCCTAGCCACCGTCCTACTGACAAGATGGAACTGAGTCCCGACTTGCCTCAGGAAGATGAGTTTGCCTTGCAGAACACCTGTCCTACATCGTACTACTTATTCTGGTTCTTTCCACAGAGCATGAGGGAGTATTGTGACCGTTTCCTGACCATGAAGCAGGCAACAGAAGAGGAAATTGCCGACTTCAAGGACAAGTTCATGAAGATAGTAAAGGTGAGTATGTGGAATTCTCGACGCGGGGTCAAGGATGCACAGTACCTTAGCAAGAATCCGCCCCACACAGGCAAGGTGAGGACGTTGGTAGAGATGTTTCCCAACGCCAAGTTCATCTACCTTGTCCGCAATCCCTACACGGTTTTTGAGAGTAGTCGTTCTTTCTTTACTCAGACTATAGCTCCCTTGCAACTGAATACCATTCCGTTGGAAGAGATGGAGCAGAATATCCTTTATGGCTACAAAGAATTGTATGATGCTTATCAGAAACAGAAGAAGTACATCCCCGAAGGTAATCTGTTCGAGGTTAAGTTTGAGGAATTCGAGAAGAATGCCCTTGAGATTACGGAACGCATATACCGCGAGCTGAATATCCCCGGTTGGGATGAGGCTCGTCCAGCTATTGAGGCTTATATAGGTAAGAAGAAAGGCTACAAGAAGAACCAGTATCAGTACGATCCTCGGACAGTCAGGATGGTTAATGAGGCATGGGGAGACATCCTTGATGCATGGGACTACGAACGATTATAAGCAAAAACTTCACTTTTTTTGCTAGCATAGAAATCCTTGTTTTTGTTGGGGGCAAAATGGAACCTTGTTACTTTCGTGTTGTAAGTAGAAGAAAATCATCATTTTCCACAAAAATATGAGGTCTAAATTTTGGCGAAGTGAAATCTTTGTGTAACTTTGTGGTCGTTTTTCAGACACACATCAGACAATAATAATAAAAAAGAAATATAAAATGACCAAGATTGAATTAGTTAAGATTGTGTCACAGAAGACTGGTATTGACCAGCTGACTGTGTTGGCAGCCGTAGAGGGTATCGTAGATACTATCAAGCAGGCTCTGGTGGAGAAAGAGAATGTTTATATCCGTGGTTGGGGAACTTGGACACTGAAGCATCGTGCTCAGAAGACTGCCCGTAACATCTCAAAGAATACAACCCTTGTCATAGAGGCTCATGATATTCCTTACTTCAAGCCTTGCAAGGAGTTTATGGACAATGTTGCAGCATCTAAGTAAAAAAACAACGATTTGAATAATACAAATGACGGGGAAGTGGGGCCTTTGTGCTTTTGCTCCCCGTCTTTCTGTTTAACACATAACATCTGAATATGAAATTCTTTTCTCGTTACATTGCATTTCCCCTGCTGCTGATGGCATTGCAGGCAAATGCGCAGAAATCAGTTCTTGAATATGTTAATCCCATCATTGGAACTAACGGAATGGGCCATACCTTCCCAGGTGCCTGCTCACCTTTTGGTATTGTTCAGCTGAGTCCCGAGACAGATACCGTCCCCCACAATGTAGACGGACATTACCAGGGAAAGGTCTATGAGTATTGTGCCGGTTATCAGCATCGCGACAAGACGATAGTTGGTTTCAGTCATACCCATCTTAGCGGAACAGGTCACTCAGACTTGGGCGACATTCTGATTATGCCTACAACAGGTAAGATTCGTACCAACCCGGGTACGGCCGAGAATCCTGATGACGGTTACCGTTCACGCTTCTCTCATGATACAGAGAAGTGTACAGCTGGTTATTACGAGGTGAAGTTGGATGATTATAATGTGCTGGCTCAGCTTACCGCTACCCAGCGTGTGGGAATTCATCAGTACACTTTCCCTGAGACGGAAGGACAGTTTATTTTGGACCTTGGCAGTGGTATCTATAATTATGAGGGCAAGACCCTCTGGAGCTACCTGCGTGTTGTGGACGAGACCACTCTGGTAGGTTATCGCATTACCTGTGGCTGGGCCCGTCAGAACTATACGTACTTTGCTATCAAGTTGTCTGAGCCTATCAGTCAGTACGGTTATAACAACAAGCAGCGCATGTTGTACACCGGTTTCTGGCGTAAGATGGACATCCAGCATAACTTCCCTGATATGGCCGGTAAGGAAATTGTCAGCTATTTCAAGTTCAAGCTACCCGCCAGTAAGAAGCTTACCGTCAAGGTGGCTCTCTCTCCTGTTAGTATGAGTGGTGCATTGGCCAACTTGGAAGCTGAGACGAAGGGTAAGACTTTCGATCAGATTCGCCAGGAGACAGCCAGCAAGTGGGAGAAAGAACTCCGTACCGTAGATATCGAGGGTACAGAGGACCAGAAGACTCTCTTCTATACCTCTATGTATCATACTATGATCAACCCCTCTGTTTATATGGATGTAGATTGCCAGTATCGTGGCAATGATATGGAGATTCACAAGGCTGACGGCTTTACCAATTATACGGTATTCTCATTGTGGGATACTTATCGTGCAGAGCATCCCTTGCTCAATCTGCTCAAACCTCAGCAGGGTGCCGATATGGCACAGAGCATGATTGCTATCCAGCAGCAGAGTGCTTTGCATCTGTTGCCCATCTGGTATCTGATGGCTAACGAGGGCTGGTGTATGAGTGGTTACCACGCTGTTTCTGTTCTCTCTGATGTTGCCAAGAAGTTGGGCGTTAAGGACAAGAAGGCTATGTTGGAGGCTATGAAGGCTACTTCTACATCAAAATGGATGGAGGGTCTGACAGATTATATGCAGTACGGCTATGTTCCTTATGACCACTGTGGTACTAGTGCCAGCAATACTCTGGAATATGCTTATGACGACTGGACCATCTATCAGGCTGCCTTGGATGCAGGAGACAAAGAGATGGCTGAGACCTACAAGCAGCGTGCCCTCAACTACCGCAATGTCTTCAATCCCGCTATTGGTTTGGCTTGTCCCCGTTACAAAGATGGCAGTTGGAAGAAGGACTTCTCTCCCTTGCAGACCTATGGCGAGGGTTTCATCGAGGGTAATAGTGCCAACTACTCCTTCCACGTTCCCCATGATGTAAAGGGTATGATAGCCTGCTTTGGCGGTGACAAGAAGTTTGTGGCTGCCTTGGACGATTTGTTTGCCCATCCTCTGGACAAAAAGTATTACGAGGACAACGAGGATATTGAGGAGGAATGCCTTTTGGGTGGTTACGTTCATGGTAACGAGCCTAGCCATCATGTTCCTTATCTCTATGCCTGGACTTCTCAGCCATGGAAGTCTCAGTATTGGCTGCGTGAGATTATGAACCGTATGTATGTGAATAACATAGACGGTCTGCATGGCAACGACGATTGCGGTCAGATGTCAGCATGGTACATATTCAGTGCTATGGGATTCTATCCTGTTTGTCCTGGTACAGACCAGTATGTTCTGGGTGCTCCTTATATTCCATATTGCAAGGTTTCATTGCCTAACGGTAAGACTTTCGAGGTGGTTGCTCCTGGTGTTAGCGATAAGAACCGTTACGTAAAGTCTGTGAAGTTGAATGGAAAGGCATACGATAAACTCTATATTACTCATGCCGACCTCCTTGCAGGTGGAAAGCTCGAGTTCCAGATGTCTTCCACTCCCAATAAGAGCCGATGCGTAAAGACAGGAAAGCCCTATTCTCTGAGTGATTGATTTGTGGGATTGCCATTCGGATTTAGAAAGAAATATAGTTTTTCCTTTCGTATTTCGCTCATTTATCCGTAACTTTGCAATCTCAAAACAGAACATATTATTAATAAGAAAGTTAAAGATATGAAAGCATTTGTTTTTCCCGGTCAGGGAGCACAGTACAGTGGTATGGGTAAAGACCTGTACGAAAACAATGAGACAGCAAAAGAACTTTTCGAGAAGGCTAATGAGATCTTAGGCTTCCGCATCACCGATATTATGTTTGAAGGCACAGCAGAGGAACTGAAGCAGACCAAGGTTACACAGCCTGCTGTATTCTTGCACAGTGTTATCAACGCTATCTGTATGGGTGATGACTTTAATCCTGATATGGTTGGCGGTCACAGCCTTGGTGAGTTCAGTGCTCTTGCTGCAGCTGGTGCTCTTAAGTTTGAGGATGCCCTGAAGTTGGTTCATGCCCGTGCCTTGGCTATGCAGAAGGCTTGCGAGGCTGCTCCTAGCACAATGGCAGCTATCATTGGTCTGGAGGATCAGGTTGTAGAGAACATCTGTGCCGAGGTTACTGCACAAGGTAACGGTGTAGTTGTTCCTGCTAACTATAACTGTCCTGGTCAGTTGGTTATCAGTGGTAATATTGAGGCAGTAAATGCGGCTTGCGAGAAGCTTACAGAGGCTGGTGCACGTCGTGCTTTGGTTCTTCCCGTAGGTGGCGCCTTCCACAGTCCCCTCATGCAGCCTGCAAAGGATGAACTTCAGGCAGCTATCGAAAAGACTGAGTTCCAGACTCCTAAGTGCCCGGTATACCAGAATGTAGATGCCAAGGCTCATACTGATGCTGCTGAAATCAAGCAGAACCTGATTGCCCAGCTTACTGCCAGTGTTCGTTGGACTCAGGAGGTTCAGAATATGATTGCTGCTGGCGCAACAGATTTCATGGAGTGTGGTCCTGGCCGTGCTCTTCAGGGTATGATTGGTAAGATTGCCAAGGGCAACGCCGATGTTACCATTAAGGGTATTGAATGATAATATATCAAGTACTTACACGTCTTTTCGGTAACGATAAGACCCAGTGCCATCCCAACGGAACAAAGGCACAGAACGGGTGCGGAAAGATGTCTGATTTTACACACAAGGCTCTGGAGGAAATCCGGAGCCTTGGTGCTACTCATATCTGGTACACTGGCATCATAGAGCATGCTACCCAGACAGATTACACGGCTTACGGGATTAGCCTTGATAATCCCGATGTAGTAAAGGGGCTTGCAGGCAGCGCTTATGCCATCAAGGATTACTATGATGTAGACCCTGATTTGGCAGATAAGGTTTCTTCGCGTATGAAGGAGTTTCAGAACCTTGTGAAGCGCTCCCATAAGGCAGGACTGAAGGTTATCATTGACTTCGTTCCTAATCATGTGGCTCGTCAGTATCATTCAAACGTCTGTCCTGAAGGAACGCGGGATTTGGGCGTTGACGATGACATAACTCGGTCTTTTTCCAACCAAAACAACTTCTATTACCTGCCAGGTGAAGTTCTGCACCTTGATAATATAAAGCATGACAGTTTCTACCTTGAAGAACCTGCCAAAGCAACTGGAAATGATGTTTTTAGTGCATGGCCAGGCCAAAACGATTGGTACGAGACTGTCAAACTAAACTATGGTGTAGATTACTGTAATGGTAGACTGGAATGTTTCACACCTGTTCCTGATACATGGAACAAGATGCTGCAGATTCTACTCTTCTGGGCCCAGAAAGGTATTGACGGCTTCCGCTGTGATATGGCCGAGATGGTGCCTGTTGACTTCTGGGAGTGGGTAATCCCACAGGTAAAGGAAGCCTTCCCCGGTATTGTCTTTATAGCTGAGGTTTATAATCCTGCAGAATACCGTAATTACATCCATCGTGGACATTTCGACTACCTTTATGATAAAGTAGGACTCTATGATACCCTAAAGGCTGTTGCCCAAGGTAATGCCAGCTCTCAGAGCATCACATCCTGTTGGCAGCAGACAGATGATATCCGTCCGCATATGCTCAACTTCCTTGAGAATCATGATGAGCAGCGTATAGCCAGCGATTTCTTTGTCGCAGATGCCCGCAAGGGTAGGGCACCGTTGTTGGTAAGTGCGCTGATGGACAATAATCCCTTTATGCTGTATTTTGGTCAGGAACTGGGCGAGAAGGGGATGGATCAGGAAGGGTTCAGTGGCTTGGATGGCAGGACTACCATATTTGATTATTGGACAGTAGACACTATCTGCCGTTGGCGTAACAAAGGTAGATTCGATGGCAGTTTACTGACGGAAGACGAGCAGTCTCTACAGTGCTTCTATGCCAATGTGTTAAGGATTAAGGAGCAGGAACCTGCTTTTGCAGAAGGAGAATTCTTCGACTTGATGTATCATAACCCTGAGTTTCATCAGCAGTATGTGTTTGCTCGTAGGGGTAGAAGGAACGTAATGCTTGTGGTTGCCAACTTTTCTGAAGTAGAGCAACTGATGCAGATTAACATCCCCTTGCACATGTTTGAATTGTGGAACATAAAGGAGAAAACTGATATCTCTGCCATAGAACTTCTTACAGGGCAAAAGGTTAGGGTTGACTTCTGTTCAGAGCAGTCATTTAGTGTCACCGTGCCTGCTTTGGGAGGTTGTGTATTCAAAATCAATGCATAAAGATGCAACTTTCAGGTGTTTTTTGTGTGATAATTCAATAATTGCAGAAAAATTTTGTTTCTAATATAGTTTCGACCTGTTTTTATTTTTATCTTTGCGGATATTTTTTGAAGATTGTGTGATATATGGAGAACAGTAACCACCTTGTGATTATGGCTGGAGGCGTAGGTAGCAGATTCTGGCCTATGAGTACTACAGATACCCCCAAGCAGTTTGTAGATGTTTTGGGTTGCGGAAGGACTTTGATTCAGTTGACGTTAGACAGATTCCGTGGAGTAGTATCGCCAGACAAAGTATGGGTGGTAACCTCCGTTAATTATGCTGATGAAGTTCGTCGTCAGTTACCCGAGGTGCCCGCAGGGAACATTCTTTACGAACCCTGTCGTCGTGGAACAGCTCCTTGTATTGCCTATGTTAGCTGGCGTATCAAGGCTATAGATCCTCATGCTAACATTGTTGTATCGCCCAGTGACCACGTTGTTATGGATGTTAACGAGTTTCATCGTGTCATCAATTCCACGTTGAAGTTTGTTGCAGAAACTGATTCCATAGTTACCTTAGGTATGAAAGCAACCCGTCCTGAGACAGGTTACGGTTATATCCAAGCAGATTTATCATACTCTTCTGCCAGAAACAAGGAAATGTTCCGTGTGGATTCTTTTCGTGAGAAACCTGATATAGAAACAGCTACCAAGTATATCTCTAAGAATAATTTCTTCTGGAATTCCGGTATCTTCATTTGGAATGTCAGCACCATTGTAAATGCTTTCCGTGTTTATCAGCCTGCCATGTCTGATATCTTCGAGGAACTTTTACCCTTGTATGGGACTGATAAGGAACAGGAGGCTATTAACGTGAAGTTCCCTCAGTGTGAGAACATCTCTGTGGATTATGCTATTTTGGAAAAGGCTGAAGAGATTTTTGTTTTCCCTGCAGACTTTGGATGGAGCGATTTGGGAACATGGGGTTCCCTTTTGCAGAATACTGAGCGTGATATCTACGGTAATTCCTGCATTGGTCCCAATATCAAGGTATATGAAACCTCTAATTGTATGATTCATACTACGCAGGAGAAGCGTGTAGTCATTCAAGGTTTAGATGGATATATCGTGGCAGAAAAGGATGATTCCCTGCTAATCTGTAAGCTTAGTGAAGAGCAGAGAATCAGAGAGTTTAGCGAGTGATTAGCTTAATAGCTTAATGCTTAGTAGCTTAATAGGGTTATAAGACGTGAGCAGAACAATCCTCTAACCAAACCTCTAACCAACTAAGCCATTAAGCTAATAATCAATTAAGCTGATTTACTCCCAATCTTCAGGGAATCGTCCGTATGCATTCTTGAATGCATATAGGTAATACTCTTCCGGTTGAATGCTGGGATAGTCGTCTGAAAATAGGAATTCGGTTATCTCGCGATCAGCAGAGACTGCTTTACGTAGGTATTTCAGGTAGTTTTCCTGATCGTGCAACTTCTTGTAACAGTAAGCCAGATAGGGGATAGCTACAACCCCTTCTTTTCCCTTATATTCCTCCATAAAGGCCTCCAATAGCGATAGTGCTGTGCCGAAATGTTTTGTCTCGGCGTATGCAATTCCTATAGTCAGCAGTGTCTCTTGTTTGTTCTCGCTTTCGTTATAGGCAATCTCAAAGTGTTCTGCAGCCTCTTTCTCCCTGTCGTTCTCCAGTAGAATCTCGCCCATCAGCAGGTGGTATTCCAATACTCCTTTATTGTCCTTTGAGAGTTGCATGGCATCCTCTAACGCCTTCAGCGCTTCATCTATATTGTGGCTTTTGCTTTCAAGGTAAGCCTTGTGCATCAGCAACTGGATGCGATCCTCGTCATATTCTGGAATGTTTTTCAATCCTTTGGCCAATGCTTCCTTGGCTTCGTCGAAACGTTCCATGTTAGCCAGAGTGACGGCATCCATGTAGTATAGCCTGCCATCTTCCGGCATAATATTCTTCAGTCTTTGATATATATCATGAGCCTGAGTCAGATGATTCAGATGGAATAGACAGTGGGCCTTTATCATTAGAGCCTGCGTATGATCAGGATTCAGGGCAAGGCAATACTCTACGCTGTCTAGCGCTTCTGCAAAGTTGCTCTTTCCTATGTGAGCCTCGGCTATTGTCTTCCATGCTAGTGTACTGAATGGCTGTTCCTCCAAGATGTCCTGCAGCATGGCAATGGCATCGTCATATTTCTCGGTGGCCATCAGTAGGTCAGTCTTCAGTTTCTTTAGTTTCTTGTATTGCGGGAAGTCCTTCTCCAGCTTTGCCGTCAGTTTTTGGGCAATCTGATAATCCTGATAATCCATAAAGATGCAGGCGGCATCATATAGGAACATCGCCTTGTCTTCATCCAGTTCCTTCAGTTTTGATATAATAAGCTGAAGGGCATCAATGGGCTTGTTTGAGCGAATCAGCAGCTCTGTCCACAGGAATATCGTCTCCCGATCGTTTTGGTCGGGGATGGATTCGGCTATCTTTATGGCTTCCTCCAGATTGTCATGGAACATCTGTTGCCTGGCAAGGAATATCAGCGGGTCCACACTGTTGGGGTGTAGGCTAAGTGCCAATGATATGGCTTGGTTAGCCTCCTCCTCCATGTTTTGTGTCATGAAGAACTCCGCGATATCTGTCAGGTCTTCTGCATCCATGTAAACAGGCTCGCCGTCCTTGCGGGCCTGTTCGTATTTCTGTAGGTTTTCCAGAAACTCGGAATCGTTGAAGTATGCCTCGTCTTCTTCTCGCATAGGCGTGTTTTATTTGTTGCCTTTCTGCCAGGTGTCTTTAAGTCCGACTGTTTTGTTGAAAATCAGGTGATCAGGTGTGCTGTCAGGGTCTATGTTGTAATAACCTATGCGCTGGAACTGTAAGTAGCTCAGGGCAGGCAGCGTCTTGGCGAACTCCTCTATCAGTGCTTTCTTGTTGATAGTCAGTGACTCTGGGTTCAGGAAGGGACGCATGGCATCTATTCCGCGTACACCATTTTCTTTCTCGTATTGCTTGATGGCATCACGAGGGTTCTCGCATGTCCACAGGCATTCGTAGTTTCTGACCTCACAGGGGAGGCAGTGCTTACTGCTCACCCAGTGCAGTGTCTTGCCCTTTATCTTGCGGTCAGCACCGGGCATGCCGCTCTTGCTTTCAGGGTCGTATGTGGCATGTACGCAGGTAATATTACCCTGTTCGTCTTTCTCTATGCACTTATAGTTGCCTTGTTCGTCCTGCTCATCGCTACAGGCAATGATGTATCCGTTTTTCAGACGCACTTCCTTGCCTGGGCCTAATCGCATGAACTTCTTGCCGCCATCTTCCATAAAGTCCTCACGCTCTATGTAGAGTTCGCGAGAGAAGTGGATGGTGTGCGTATTGCCTTCCGTGATAGTGTTGCCATCGGCATCGCGTATTTCGGGATTGTTGATGGCTGTCATTTCTTCAACCAAGTCCTCGGGATAGTTGTCTATAACTAACTTCAGAGGGTCAACTACTGCACTTACACGTATAGAACGGGTATTCAGGTCCTCTCGACAGGCAGCTTCCATCAGCTTGATGTCGTTTAATGCGTCAAAGGTGGTGTATCCAATTTTGTCTATGAAGTTCAGTACGGCTTCGGGGCTGTAACCTCTTCTGCGGATTCCGCAGATAGTTGGCATACGTGGATCGTCCCAGCCGTTTACTACACCTTCCTTTGTCAGAATCAGTAGGTTACGCTTAGACATCAGTGTGTAGTTCAGGTTCAGCTTGTTGAACTCAAACTGGCGTGGACGGTTGTCCTCTATGTCTCCCTCGTCGCCTCTCCATTCTTTTATCCAGGTAACGAATAGGTCGTACAACTCGTGGTGGGGAACAAATTCCAGTGTACAGATACTATGTGTAACACCTTCCAGATAGTCGCTCTGACCATGCGTAAAGTCATACATGGGGTACGCATTCCACTTGTTACCTGTACGCCAGTGTTCCATGTTCAATACGCGATACATGATAGGGTCGCGGAAGTGCATGTTGGGGCTAGCCATATCAATTTTGGCACGCAGAATCATCTTTCCAGGCTCTACATTTCCAGAGTTCATCTCACGGAACAGTTTCAGACTCTCCTCAACGGGACGATCTCGGTAGGGCGAGTTGGTTCCGGGCTCTGTTGGGGTACCTTTCTGTGCAGCAATCTCCTCGCTGGTTTGCTCGTCCACGTAGGCACGTCCCTGTAGGATGCACCACTCTGCAAAGTTCCACAGATCCTGGAAATAGTCACTGGCGTAGCACACCTTTCCCCACTGGAATCCCAGCCATTTTATGTCGCGTTCAATAGCTTCAACGTATTCTGTGTCCTCCTTCTGAGGGTTTGTGTCATCCATACGCAGGTTACATACGCCACCAAACTTCTTGGCTATTCCAAAGTCCATGGCAATGGCCTTGGCATGTCCTATATGCAGGTATCCGTTGGGTTCTGGTGGAAAACGGGTCTGTAATCTTCCTCCGTTTTTGCCTTCAGCCAAATCGCTTTTAACTTTCTGCTCTATAAAGTTCAGGCATTTCTTCTCGTCCTGTTCGTTTATGCTGATGTCTGTCATAATATATCTGTTTTCAGATTTATTTTTATTCTTTGTTTTTCTAACCGCTAACCTCTATTTGAAAAGACAAAGGTAATACTTTTGCTTTAAATATATAATGTATAAGAGTAAAAAAAAGTGGTTATTGTCCGTAATGTGTTATTAAACATATATTAAGTGTTTGCACATAACATTATAAAGTTTTAACTTTGCATTAACAAAACAAATGAGTTATTCTGACAAATAATCTTTTTACCTTAAAAGGCTAATATCAAAATTGGAGGCTCGTCGCGAGACGAACCTCCAATTATTGTTTTTACGACCTTTCTTTGCTCTTAGGTCAAGTATTGCTTGCTGATGCTCTCGTTATCCTCTACGCAGCGGATGGTAGTAGCCAGCAATTCAGCAATAGAAAGTTGCTTAACCTTGCTGCAGTTGCCAGAGTAGGGGATGCTGTCAGTAAATACCATTTCCTCGATGGATGATGCTGCCAAGCGTTCGCTGGCAGGACCGCTCATTACGCAGTGGCTGGCAATGGCGCGAACGCTGCGAGCACCGTTCTGCTTCATCAGGTCGGCAGCCTTAGTGATGGTGCCGGCGGTATCTACCATATCATCTACCAAGATTACATCTGCGCCTTCTACGTCACCAATAATCTCCATGTGGGCAACCTCGTTAGCCTTCTTGCGTGTCTTGTTGCAGAGCACCATGGGGCAGTTCAGGTATTTGCTGTATGTGCTGGCGCGCTTGGTACCGCCAACATCGGGAGTAGCTATAATCAAGTTTTCAAGGTTCAGGCTCTGTATGTAGGGCAGCAGAACGCTACTTGCATACAGGTGGTCAACGGGTACGTTAAAGAATCCCTGCTCCTGGTCGGCATGCAGATCCATTGTGATTAGACGGTTGATGCCCGCTACAGAAAGCATATCTGCAACCAGTTTGGCAGCTATGCTAACGCGTGGCTTGCTCTTGCGGTCCTGACGTGCCCAGCCAAAGTAGGGTACAACGGCGTTGATAGTGCGTGCTGATGCGCGCTTTGCTGCGTCAATCATAAGCAGCAGTTCCATCAGATTGTCAGCATTGGGGAATGTGCTCTGTACCAGGAACACGTCAACGCCACGGATACTTTCTTCGAAGCACACTTCAAACTCGCCGTCCGAGAATTTTGTAATGGACAGATTGCCCAGTTCGCAACCCAGACTGGCGCAGATTTTCTCTGCAAGATAGCGGCTTTTGGTGCCTGAGAATACCTTGAATTTTTTCTTCTCTTCCATTGTTTTTATAGGGTTTTCCTTGTTGTTTCTTTTCGTTGTGCAAAGGTATACATTTTCTTTATTATCTGCAATTCTTTGCGTGTAGAAAAATCTCTAATCTCAGCTATTGTCTCATATTTTCAGTTCAGAGATATCAGGGTAGTTGGTGAGAGGTACTTATGTTGCATCTTTTGACACGTGGTGTGTTTTTCTCGGATTAATTCTCAGGGAGAAAAAGTTTTCTTTCCTGGGAATAAAAACAATTTCTCTTGGCACATAAAACCCTGTAATCCTAAGGACAGAACTATTATCAAGCCTTGAGAATATATTTTCATGCCTTGAAAATAAATTTAAATGCCGTATTAGTATGTTTTTATCCTGTACTTTAACGATTTTAGTTGAGTACATTGAGTCTTATTTGTCGTTAAAAATATGAAGGGCACTGCCTCACGGTAGCGCCCTTCTGTTTTGTTTGTTTGGAAAAAGTCTAATTGAAATAATGGTTTGTGATTGATTTTTTAAGCCTCTGCGGGAGTTTCTGTTGTTTCACCCTCAGTAGCCTGTGCAGTCTCAGCCTCAGCCTCAGCGTTGGCAGCAGCCTCAGCCTCAGCCTTAGCAGCAGCCTCAGCAGCCTTCTTGTCAGCTACCTTCTTTGCAATCTCTTCCTTGGCCTTCTTCTCTGCATCCAAGCGAGCTGCGTCTGCAGCCTTCTTCTCAGCAGCCATCTTAGCCTCGAATGCCTCCAGACCCTTCTGCTTGTCAGCCTTCCATGCTGCAAATTTTGCCTCACAGGTAGCCTCGTCAAAAGCGCCCTTCTTTACACCACCGCGTAGGTGCTTCATGAGATAAACACCCTCGCCAGATAGAATGTTACGAACCGTGTCAGTGGGTTGTGCACCACACTCTACCCAATAGAGGGCACGGTCGAATTTCAAATCTACAGTGGCAGGATTGGTGTTGGGATTGTAAGTACCAATCTTCTCTGTAAACTTACCATCGCGTGGAGCTCTTACATCAGCGATAACGATGCTGTAGAAGGCATAGCCTTTACGACCGTGACGCTGCAATCTAATTTTTGTTGCCATAATTTTAATTAAACTTTATTTATAGGTTTGAAATATGCCGTCAACACGTAACGGCGCGCAAATGTACAACAATTAGTTGGATTGGAATGCAAAAACGGACAACTTTTTTATTTATAATGTATGTTTTGCCTTCATGCTGGCCTTTACAAAGTAAACAATGAGGATGCAATACATGCCCAAGGATAGGATTTCACTCAGCGAGTTGTTCCACCATTGTTCATATTGAAACTCTACTCCAGCGAAGCGCAGTGCCACACTGACTACACCCATTAGGGCGCCGCCGGCAATAAATCCGCTAGCTATGAGAGTTCCCCGTTTGCCACGTGCCGTGTTGACTTCTTTCTGCTGACTACGAGTAGTTACGAACCAGTTGACGAAACCACCAACCATCAAAGGAAGGTTCAGTTCCAGGGGGATGAACATACCCAAAGCAAAAGCTAAAGCAGGAACTCCTAAGGCATTGAGAATCAGTGCAATAATGGCGCCTATTCCGTAAAGCAGCCAGGGGGCTCCGTTACCTTGCATCAGGGGTTCTATTACAGCAGCCATTGCGTTGGCCTGTGGAGCAGAGAGCTGTCCGTCGGTAAAGCCGTATGTCTTGTTCAAAATCATGATGACACCGGCTACGGTGGCAGCACTCACCAATGTGCCAAGGAATTTCCAAGTCTCCTGCTTGCGTGGGGTAGAGCCAAGCCAGTAGCCTATCTTTAGGTCGGTTATAAAACCGCCTGCCATACTAAGAGCTGTACATACTACACCACCCATGATAAGGGCGGCTACCATTCCGCTGGTACCATTGAGGCCTATGGCAACCATAATGACGGAGGCCAGGATGAGGGTCATCAGCGTCATTCCGCTAACGGGGTTGGTGCCTACAATGGCTATGGCGTTGGCAGCAACGGTAGTGAAGAGGAATGTGATGATAGCTGTTACCAGAAAGGCTACAGAGGCAAACTTGACTATTCCATTCATAACATCCCAGTAGTAGAAGATACCTATGGCAAAGAATGTAACAAGAATAGCAATGGAGATAAACGTCATGGGCAGGTCTTTCTGTGTACGTTCCTCGGAAACCTGCGTGCTTTTCTTGCCGCCCATCTCTTTTGCTGCCAGTGATACGGCACCAGAGATGAGTTTGCGGCTCTTGACAATACCAATAATTCCTGCCATAGCAATACCGCCAATACCGATGCTCTTGGCGTATTTGAAGATCTGCTCGGCAGAGGCAGATGCGGCGATAATGCCTTCCTGCACCTCAATGTCAGGGAAGAACAGGCCTATGCAGGGAACAATAACCCACCATACCAGCATACTGCCGCAGCAGATGATGAAAGCGTATTTGAGTCCGACTATGTATCCTAAGCCCAGAACGGCAGCGCCTGTATTGCACTTGAAAACCAGTTTGGTCTTCTCTGCAATGGTGTCGCCCCATAGTAGGGCACGGCTGGTGAAGTTCTCGTTCCAGAGTCCGAAGGTGGCAACGACAAAGTCATACAAACCGCCTATCAATCCGGCTATCAACAGAGGCTTGGCCTGATCTCCGCCCTTGGCACCGCTTACCAGTACCTGTGTGCTGGCAGTAGCCTCGGGGAAGGGATATTTGCCGTGCATATCCTTGACAAAATACTTGCGGAAAGGAATCAGGAACAGAATGCCCAGGATGCCACCCAAAAGGCTGGAAAGAAAGACCTCCATGAAGTTGACAGTCATCTCAGGGTACTTGGCCTGCAGAATGTACAGGGCGGGTAGGGTAAAGATGGCTCCAGCTACTATTACGCCAGAGCAGGCGCCTATGCTCTGAATCATTACGTTTTCGCCCAGGGCATTCTTGCGCTTAGTGGCGCTGCTCAGGCCAACGGCAATAATGGCAATGGGGATGGCGGCCTCGAAGACCTGGCCGACCTTGAGACCCAGATAGGCAGCTGCAGCACTGAAGATTACTGCCATCAGGATTCCCCAGCAAACAGACCATGCTGTAACCTCACGCGGATTAGTGTCTTTTGGCATCAATGGAGTGTATTCTTCTCCTTCTTTCAGTTCTCTAAATGCATTCTCTGCCAATGTGTCTTTAATGTTCTCGCTCATAGTGTTTATGTCGTTTTGGGGTTATTTGTCAATGTTATAAAACAAAAAAAGAGATTCATCTTATTCTGAAAGACAAACCTCTTACTCTTGTTTTGTGGAGAATATCGGGCTCGAACCGATGACCTCTTGCATGCCATGCAAGCGCTCTAGCCAGCTGAGCTAATCCCCCTTGCTGCGTTTAGCGAGTGCAAAATTAGAGTTTTTTTCTGAAACAGACAAATTTGAACAGCCTTTTTTGCGGGTTTCTGAAAAAATATTGTAATTTTGTCAGCAGAATATATGTAGAAACAATGTTGGGAAAGAGATATCTGCTGACTTTTATATTTTGTGTGCTGACGTTTTCAGTGCTATTGGCCATCCCTGTGGAGCATAGAAGATTCGTGGCTACATTGATAGATGGAAGTAGGATTGTTCTGACCAGTTATGGCGATGAGCACCTCTCTTATTTCCTGACTGATGAGGGGAAGGTTGTGGAGTTGACGGACAGCGGTTTCTGTCTGACACCCTATAACCGCGATGAGTACCTGGCCCTGCATGCCCCCCAGGTTGCTAGAAGAAAGGTAAGGCGCAAGATAGGAACGCTGGAATCGGCATTGCTTGGCCAGATGGGTACTAAGCATGTGGCTGTGCTGTTGGTTCAGTTTCAGGACAAGCCTTTCACGGTAGCCTCGGACTCAGCATCGGTAAATACATATTATCAACGTTACTGTAATGGAATGCCAGGCGTATCGCCTTATACGGGACATGGCAGCTCCGGAGCTGTCAGCGAGTACTTTCGGGATCAAAGCAATGGGCAGTTTATCCCTGTCTTTGATGTGGTAGGTCCTGTGACGTTGGACAATGGCTATGCATATTACGGAAAGGATAACGGGTCTGTAAAGGATGTGAAATATGATGAGTTTGTCTCTGAAAGTCTGCAAAAAGCATGTATGGCAAAGAAGGACTGGAGTGAGCTTGACAATAATGGGGACGGCAAGGTGGACATGGTATTCCTGCTCTATGCCGGTTTGGGACAGAACTATACCAATTCTTTAGGTGACAAGAATACAATCTGGCCTCAGGAGCGCCCCTCGTCTTGCAGGGTTGGGAATGTGAGCTTTGCTGGTTGTAGTTCGACTTGTGAGTTGCGCCCTACAGCGGTCTCTGGTAGCGTGATAACGGCAACGGCTCCTGATGGTATTGGCGTTTTCTGTCATGAGTTTAGTCATGCTCTGGGCTTGCCGGATTTCTATGACACCAACAACGTAGCCTTCGGAATGGATTTCTGGTCTCTGATGGATTATGGTCAGTATTACGCCAATGGTTGTACTCCTGTGGGTTATACAGCCTATGAACGCGATTTTATGCAATGGCAGATGCTGGAGGAATTGAAGGAACCTTGCACACTGCGCATTCCTTGTTTTGCCAAGGGCGGGCACGGCTATAAGATAGTAAATGATAAGAGCCCCAACGAATATTATGTGCTGGAGAACCGTCAAAATTTCGGGTGGGACAGAATATGTCATACGAGGGGGCATGGTTTGATGGTGACACATGTTGACTATGACCGTACCACGTGGATAAGCAATAGGGTTAATACGGACGTAAAACATCAGTGCATGACAATTATTCCTGCAAACAATACTCTACATGGTGGTAATATCCCCGGTATAACAGCTGAGGAATGGAAACAGTGCCTGCAGGGCAACCTGTATCCTGGTACCACTGGGAACCATGAGTTGACAGATACATCGACACCTTCAAGCGTAGTTTTTTCGGGTGGGTATATGGGTAAGCCTATCTACGACATTGAGGAAAGAGATGATGATATTATAGTATTGAAATTCAATCCCTTGGGAACGTTGCCTGAAGTGCAGGGGCTGACCCCTATAGATGCAACGGAGACAGGCTTGACCTTTACATGGAAGCCGGTAGAAAGTGCAGAGGCCTATAATATAAAGGTGACGGACGAGATGGGACAATTGGTAATGCAGTCAGATAGTATAAGCCTTTTTAATTATAATGTAGGGGGGCTAGAGCCTTTGAAAACCTACGGATTCAGTATTCAGGCTATATCAGACAAATACCGTAACAGTGAATGGTCGGATGTTATGTGGCTTTGTCAGGCAGACTTTGTGGATGGATTGTCAGATAACCTTGCCGAGAGTGCAGAGACAGTAAAGCTTTGTGATATGAATGGTATTGTGCTAAAGGAATGCAAGGCAGACCAGATAGATAGGCAGGGCATACCTGATGGCATTTATGTTATAAAGTTCAAGAACGGATTGGCCAGAAAGGCTTTAATCAGAAAATAGTCTTTCATGAGGAAAGTCCTTTTAGTCTTATTGGCATTTCTCTTATCCTTTCATGTAGGGGCGGTACCGGCTAAACGTCAGAAAACGACATTGATATTGGCTGATGGCTCTAAGGTGGCTGCCACATTCTATGGTGATGAGAATCTTCATTTTTATCTTGCTGAGGATGGACGTGCCTTCTGTCTGAATGAAATGCAGGAGGTGCAAGAGGTTACTCAAAACAGGTTGCATGGGATATGGCAGGAACGTCTGAGGGTACGGAATCAACAGCGTGGACGTTGCAATGCTAAGTCGCCTAAAATGGGAAACGATTCACCTTTTATGGGAAGTAAGAGAGGGTTGGTGATATTGGTGAACTTCCAAGACAGAGAGATGCTGTATGAGCTAGAAGAATACAATATTTTTTTCAACAAGGAGGGATATAAAGGCTTTGGCATGAGCGGTTCGGTTCATGACTATTTTCACGACCAGAGCTATGGCGCCTTTGATTTGTCTTTTGATGTGGTAGGTCCTGTCACCATAAGTAGGGAGATGGCTTATTATGGCAGTAATAAAGATGAGGTGGGAGGGCGCGACCAGCATCCTGCTGAGATGATAGCTGAGGCTGTAACTTTGGCGGATTCTTTGGTAAACTATGCAGATTACGATTGGGACAAAGACGGGTATGTAGATCAAGTGGTGGTATTGTATGCTGGATACAGCGAGGCGCAGACCCCGGGCGTTCCTTCCCTTCTCTGGCCGCATGAGTGGACACTCTCTTCTGCGTATGGGTATGGAGATGGAGAAGGAATGCTACGAAAGGATGGCGTATGGATTGATACCTACGCGTGTTCCTCGGAGTTAAGGGATTCCGTTGGAACGAATCTGGATGGGATAGGAACGGCTTGTCACGAGTTCAGCCATTGTCTGGGCTTGCCTGATTTGTATGATACGGATTTGGCGGACGGAAGGAATTTTGGCATGAGTCTGTGGAGTGTGATGGATCAAGGAGTGTACGGTGGAAAATCGTTTGACGGTACGACTCCAACAGGGTATACCAGCTATGAGCGTATGAGTTGCGGATGGGTCACTCCCGAGAGACTTTTAGACCCATGTGTTGTAAAGGATATGCCGGCATTGTCTGATTCTTCCAAGGCTTATATACTATATAATGATAGTTATTGGGATGAATACTATCTGTTAGAGAATCGCCAGAACACTTTGTGGGATACGTGTCTGCCCGGACATGGGATGTTAGTGTTGCACATTGACTATAACGCGGAGGCATGGGATGATAATAGGGTGAATGCTGTGAATGGGCATCCCCGCTTGACTATAATTCCGGCAGACAACAATCTTATGTTGGCGGATTTGGCTGGCGATCCGTATCCAGGCACAACGGGTAATACAATGCTGACGGATACCTCTTTACCAGCGGCTACCCTGTATCATAAAACAATGGGCAGGAACTTGATGGGGCATCCCATTACGGATATCACTGAACAGGACAGCTTGATAAGTTTTACCTATGATGGTGGCTCGTTTGTGGGAACGCCAACGGCTTTGGAACCAGACAATGTCACAGAGGTGGGCTTTACGGCCAAATGGACTGCTGTGGAGTATGCCGACTATTATCAAGTGATGTTGCGGGGACAAATCTATGACACTGAGGATGTGTGTTACGTCTTTGCAGATTTGGAATGCGGAGGCAGCTATTCTTATAAGGTAAGGGCTGTATTGGGCGATTACTTCGGCGAGTGGAGTAACACGGTAGATGTAAATCTTTCGGATATAACACGCATTAAGGATGTAAATGCCGGCGTCATTTCTAATCTCTATGATTTGCAGGGCAGGAGAGTGTCCCATCCCGCAAGGGGCATTTACATCCTTAATGGAACTAAGATGAAGGTTTTTTTCTGAACCTTATTTAATCAGTACTTTACGCTTGTTGATGACGTACATTCCCTTGGGAAGATTCTTGGTTCCCTGCCATGGGGCACGGACCATACGTCCGTCTAAGGTATATACGGCATAGATGTTCTTTGGCTCTTCTGTTTCGGGCAGGGGGGCAATGCCATCCTGATAATCCTGATAGTTCTCTATGATAGCCTTTTGCATACGGGCGGTATTCTCCAGTAGCGAGGCACCGCTGCACATGGCTCCCATAGATGCGTCTTTATCTTCTCCCGTCCAAGGGGTTTTCCAGTTGAAATTACAGAATACAATAGGGTAACGGTCCCAGTTAAGGTGGGAATACATTTCCTTGGCGTTCCTCTGAATGTAATCGGCAATGTTCTTGCGGTATTGTGTTGTCATTTCTGTGTCCAAAACAAAGTTTACTGCATAAGGAATCAGCACAGCCTTGAAAATGCTCTGGTCTCCGCTTGAACCCTCATCACGTAGAATATTGCTACCGCTGGTGCATCGTGTGCTGGTAAAGGCGTAATTGAGGTACTGGTAGGCAAAGTTCTTGTATTTGCTCTTGGTGGTGGCTGATTCGTCAGTCACGTGATAAAGAATTCGACAAGCTTCGGCAAATGTGCCTTGGGTGTAGGTCAAAGGAGGCTCTTCTACGCGATAGTCTGCCTTTACAATCTTCTTGCTTGTATAGGCGTAGAGTTTCTTTGCGTAATCCAAATACTTCTCTGTGCCATATTTCTGATAAAGTTTGGCAGCAATCAGTGTGGCAGGTGACTGTGTACAGGCATTAGGTCCGCTTCCGTCATCTGTATTCCACGGAAGCCACAGACCGCCTGTTTCTTCATCCTCGTTGGCACGCTTGATGATGTAATTGTCGAATATTTGCCTGGCGATGGTAGAGTAGGAGGCAGTTCCCGTTGCTTCGCCGATATGCAGAAGGGTAAGGGTTATCCAGCACATATCATCGGTGAAGGGATTCTCGAACATCTTGTAGCCAGTGATAGAGTTGGGAGTAGTAGAGGAGCTAGCTGGTGCTCCGGCATAGTTGTTGGCCTTGTTCTTGTACCAAAGTCTAATATATTTGAGGTATTCGTTGGCCAGGGTCTTGTTGTCGTCTTCCTTATGACGCTGGTAATTGTAGATGACGACGTCTATGGCGTGTGCCTGTGTCCAGTAGGCATTGAAGGCATAGGTCTGATACTTGTCGTTGAAGACGCCTTTTTCTTTTATCATGAAAGACTCTATAAAGGCTCTGGTCATAGAATCTGCCTTCGTTTCGTAATTCTCTTTAATGGTTCTGTAAAGTGTGGACTCACCTTGAGCAAGCCCTGCCGATGTAATGGTCAGCAGGGCTAGTATGGTTAATAATTTCTTCATCAAATATGGTTGGTTATTTATTTTTGAGCAAATCGCGGATTTCTGTGAGCAGTTTCTCCTCAGCACTAGGTTCTGGCTCTGGAGCTGGTTCTGCAGGAGCCTCTTCCTTCTTGCGAGACAGTTTGGCAATGCCTTTAATCATCAAGAAAATACAGAAGGCAATGATAAGGAAGTCCACTACGTCTTGAATAAACTGGCCGTAGTTGAGCGTAACTGCTTCGGAAACAACATTCTCGCCCTCAACAACAGCTTCCTTCAGGGTAACCTTCAGGTCGGTGAAATCAACACCACCTGTAAGGACGCCAATGGGAGGCATAATGATGTTGTTAACTATGCTGGTGACAATTTTACCAAAAGCACCGCCGATGATAACACCGACTGCCATGTCTACAACGTTGCCTTTAAGTGCAAAGGCCTTGAAATCTTGAATAAATGACATAAAACTTGAAAATTTATTGGTTTTCGGGTGCTAAATTAAAAAGAAAATTGTAATTTTGCACCGAATTTCAAGAAAAAGTAATGAAAAGAGTTATTTACGTATCTATAATTACGCTTTTGGCCTTTATGATTGTAGCATGTAAGTCAGCTCATTATTGTAATTGCGGATAATAAACAATTGAATTAAGTTTTTCTATAAATCAATTTTAAATTTAACAGAAAATGACAAAAGTTGCTATTAACGGTTTCGGCCGTATTGGTCGTCTGGCTTTCCGTCAGATGTTTGAGGCAGAGGGTTATGAAGTAGTTGCTATCAACGACTTGACAAGCCCCAAGATGTTGGCTCATCTTTTGAAGTATGATACCGCTCAGGGTGGTTTCGCTGGCAAGTTCGGCGAAGGCAAGCACACTGTAGAGGCTACTGAGGATTCAATCATCGTAGACGGTAAGGAGATTAAGATCTCTAAGGAGGCTGATGCTACAAAGTGTCCTTGGGCTGCTAACAACGTTGACGTTGTTTTGGAGTGCACAGGTTTCTATACTTCTAAGGAGAAGGCTTCTGCTCACCTCGTAGCTGGTGCCAAGAAGGTTGTTATCTCTGCTCCTGCTGGTAACGATCTGCCTACTATCGTTTACAACGTAAACCACAAGACTCTGACAGCTGATGATAAGGTTATCTCTGCTGCTTCTTGTACAACTAACTGCTTGGCTCCTATGGCTGCAGCTCTGAACGCATATGCTCCCATCGCT
>Ga0265298_10000677_pt1 | contig 49795 bp, 42 predicted proteins | sample AusTroGonzalo_MG_3_FD_193486 | JGI IMG/M metagenome (GOLD analysis project Ga0265298, IMG submission 193486) | Bovine rumen microbial communities from tropical cattle in Woodstock, Queensland, Australia - Gonzalo_01 | ecosystem: Host-associated > Mammals > Digestive system > Stomach > Rumen ...
CCAAACAACAATGGCTATTCCTTTGATATTCAAAAGAATAGCCATTATTTTTTATATTCCAACCACAAAACGAAGATGTCTTTGGTCAAACAAAAAAAGAGGATGACTACTTTTTAGTCACCCCCTTGTTTTATTTGAGCAGGTTGCCCAGAATTGACCGGGTTAGCGTGCGGGTGGCGGTAGTGGTGGCGTTGCCTATGGCCTTGCCTGCTATGCTCTTGCCGTCAGTCTTAGTCTTGGTCTTCTTGCCGGTCACCTTGTTGGCCACCGTTGTGCCTACGCTGCGGCTCACGGATGATATGGCTGCACCTACGGCTGCTGCAAAGATCTTTGAACCCAGACCGTTTGACTTCTTTTCAGATTTCTCCTTGGCCTGTTTCTCTGCCTTAGCCTCCTTGGCTTTACGCTGGGTGCGCTCCTCTTCCTCGGCTGCAGCCTGAATCTCGGCCAGCTCACGCTCCGATTCTGCCAGCAGAACCTCAAACGCGCTCTCGCGATCTATCACACGGTCATACTTGCCGAAAAGCCTTGAGGCATTTATGGACTGCTTGCGCTGAGACTCGCTTATGGCACCTATCTGACTCAGGGGGAACAGTATTCTGGCACGTTGCACCATACCGGGCACACCCTTCTCATCAAGGAATGATACAAGGGCCTCGCCGGTACCCATCTCCATTATGGCATCCTCGGTCTTGAAAGCGGGGTTGGCACGGAAAGTCTGGGCAGCCGTACGCACGGCTTTCTGGTCCTTGGGAGTGTATGCACGCAGGGCATGCTGCACACGGTTACCAAGCTGGCCAAGTATGTTCTCCGGAATATCAGTAGGACTCTGGGTTACGAAATAGACTCCCACACCCTTGCTTCGGATAAGGCGTACCACCTGCTCTATCTTATCTACAAGAGCCTTTGAGGTATCCTCAAACAGGGTATGTGCCTCATCAAAGAAGAACACTAAGCGTGGCAGTTCCAGGTCACCCACCTCAGGCAACTGGGCATAGAGGTCGGATAGCAGCCAGAGCAGGAATGTTGAGTAAAGCTTTGGATTGAGCATCAGCCGGTCAGCGGCCAGAACGTTCATCACACCGCGGCCTCCCTCTGTCTGCATAAGGTCAAATATGTCAAATGACGGCTCGGCAAAGAATATCTCTCCGCCCTGATTCTCAAGAGTGAGCAGGGCACGCTGTATGGCACCTATGCTGGCTGCGCTCACGTTACCGTATGTGGTTGTCAGTTCAGACGCATGTTGGGCCACGTAGTTGAGCATGGATCGCAGGTCTTTAAGGTCTATGAGCAGCAGGCCGCGTTCATCGGCCACGCGGAACACAATGTTCAGTACGCCCTCCTGTACGTCCGAAAGCCCCAGCAGACGTGACAGCAACTGCGGTCCCATATTTGATATTGTGGTACGCATGGGATGTCCCTGCTCGCCGAACACGTCAAAGAAACGTACCGGACAGCTTTCAAACTTGGGCGTATCTATTCCGAACTCGGCTATACGCTTCTCAATGAAACTGCTCAGTGCACCGGGCTGGCTTATTCCGCTCAGGTCGCCCTTCATGTCGGCCATGAAACAGGGCACACCTGCCTGGCTGAATGTCTCGGCCAGTACCTGCAGGGTTACGGTCTTACCGGTACCGGTGGCACCTGCTATCAGACCATGGCGGTTGGCCATCTTACCGCAAACAGTAATGGGGCCCTCCGGGCCGTGGGCTACATAAAGTCCTTTCTCTTGTGTAAACATATTCTGTAGTATTTTAGTCAGTTAATCAGGCAGCGAATCAACATAGTCCTTTATTGCCAGGGCTGCGGCACGGGCATCATTCACAGAATCCCATACGCTCATGGGACGCTTGCATGCTCCGGCAGCAAACAGTCCGGGCTTACCGGTGTCATTGTCATACAGGTGCGGGCTTACGGTCCTGATGAAACCGTATTCACCGCTTATGTCACAGGCCTTGCCAAGTACCTTTGTTCCGCATGATGCCTCCATACCCACCATAAGCACCAGCAGGTCTGTGGTCATCTTAAGGGGCAGGCCCATCAGGGTGTCCTCGCTCTTGAGCTGTACACGCCCGTCAAATGTTGCGGCTGCTTCCGATATGCGGCCGCGCACAAAGCTTACGCCGTATTTCTCCTGAGCCGTGCGGTACATCTCTTCAAAGCCCTGGCCCCACATGCGAAGGTCCATGTAGAACACAGATACGTCACATGACGGAATCTGTTTCTTGACCTCTATGGCCTGCTTCACGGCTGTCACGCAACAGAGCTTGGAGCAGTAGTTGTTACCGCTCTTCTCATCACGCGAGCCCACGCACTGCAGGAATGTTATGCGTTTGGGAACATCGCCGTTGGCATTTGTTATCTTGGAGTGCTTGACCATGTTCTCCATGTCAAGTGACGTTATCACGCCTTTGTAAATACCATAGCCTAACTCTTCCTTACGGTGAGCGTCAAACACCTGATAGCCGGTAGCCACGAGCACTGCGTCGGCCACGTATGTCTGGCCTTTGGAGTCAAACAGCTTCCACTCTGTGCCCTGCCATTTGGCATCGGCTATATCTACCCCGAATACGGAGGTTATGCCGTCTGTGAGCAGTTTGCCGCTCAGGTCATCGGCTATTTCCTGCGCAGCCTGGAAGTTAGGGAACAGGAACGCCTTGTCGTGGATGTTCTTGAGCGGTGTCTCCGATTTCTCAAACAAGGTTACCTGCACTCCCTCACGGGCCAACACTGATGCGGCCTCTATGCCGGCCGGGCCGGCTCCTATTATAGCGACTTTTCTCATAAATAAATTATACTAACAGGTTCTCCGGTTTTTCCGGTGCACGCAGAATCTTGCCGTCGGCTGCTCTGTACTTATCCTTGGGATCATACGGTATGCCTATCTTGTCAAGCAGCCGCTCTGCCTGCACCTGATGTATCTGCAGACCCAGTTCCCACGGGTTGTATCCAAGCAGCAGGCCGGCCATCTCCTCGTATGTAAGCACGGGTATGCCGTAGCCCTCACGGTCGTATGTACGGTGCTCCATCTCGGCAATGGTATATTGCCAGCGGTCCAGGAACATGGAGCATCCCGGACAGTTGGATACAATGAAATCAGGCTCGTAAGGCTCCATGGACTCCAGTTTCTTCTTGGTGTTGGAAACGGAGTAACCGCGGTTCTCCTGAACCAGATACTGACGGAAGCCGAATCCGCAGCAGTGACGGCGCTCGGGATAATCCACAACTTCACCGCCCCAGGCCTCTATCATGCCGGCCAGTACGTAGGGGAACTCAGCCTTACCTACTCCCTTGTCAGGGAATATCTTGGCATAGTGGCAGCCTATATGCTCCACCACCTTGAGCGGCTTGCCCGTAAAGCGGTTCACCAGGCGGTATTTCATCTTCTTGGCCAGTTCAAAACGGAAATGATATATAACATCCGATGGGTGAGCTATGTTCTTGGGCATTTTGAACTCGCGCTTACATGCCTTATAGAGATTCTCACGCGTCTTTTCCAGAAGTTCCGGATGCTCCTGCCACATGTGGCACATCTCAGTGAACACGCCGAATGAAGTTACGCATGATGGCACGTAGTTCTCATAACCGCGTTCGGTCATGAGTGAGAACAGGCGTGCCACTACGGTCATGGTAGTCTCAAGCGGCACCACATCAGTATGGTAACCTATGCCGGTGCAGGTGTGCTGACGGAAATCATCATAGATATCCTTACCAAGTTCCTCGCGGAGCATGCGCAGGAAAGCAGTCTCAGAGCCTGGGAAAAAGGTCTGACGTATGCAGCTGCGCTCGTAAAAGAAATGGTCGTCAGCTATGGTCTTCTGATATTCGTTCCAAAAACGGTTTGCCATAATTCATTTCAGTTAATCAGGTTCTCTGCCACAACCTCAGCTATATCCCTTACAGGATAGTCATTTGTGGCATGCTGGAACGCTTTCTTGCACATGGGGCAAGCGGTCACGATTGCATCGACCGGCTTGCTTGTGAGGTTGGCAAGCGATGCGTCCCTTATCTTGGTCTGCTCCTCAATGCTAAGCCTGGTGTCACCCAGATTGAATCCGCAGCATACACTCTTCTCTCTCTGGAAACGGGTCTTCTGGAGGTTGGTCACGGCACTGAGCACATTGCGCGGCTCATCATAGATTCCGCAGCCGCGGCCCAGTTCACACGGGTCATGGTATGACACCTTGCGGTCATCATGACGCACCTTGATCCGTCCCTGCTTAATAAGCATGTCTATATATTCGGTATGGTGAATAACCGGAATGTTCAGGTTATACTCCTTCTTGAATGACTGGTAGCAGATGGGGCATGAAGTGACAAGCATGGTGGCACCCGATTTTTCTATCAGCTCCGTATTCTTCCTACGCAGCTCGGCTGCCTGGTTTGTGAATCCCTGCTGCTGGAGCGGACGTCCGCAACAGATGGTATTCAGCTTGTCCATGTACCAGTATTTCTGGTCGGCAGCGGTAAAAATGCGCTCCATAGACTCGGTTATGCCCGGGGTAAGATGTGACATGCAACCGCCAAAATATGCAACACGGCCTATGGCATTGAACGTACCCTGTTTTTTGTTCAGATAGGTATAATTGCCCGTGGTATCAATAGTGCCCTTGTCCCTTGTCTGCCGGCGCAATGCGCTCAGATCTATGCCTACGGGGCAGTCAACTGTACAACGGTCACACATAAGGCAGTTGTCGGCTATCATCCTGAGACGGCTGCCGCGCTCCTGGTTGCGCAGGCTGCGTATAAGATAGACTGACTGTATCTCATGGTTCTCAAGCACCTTGTCAAGCGGACAGCCTGTAATGCACACGCCGCAGCGTGAGCAGGCGTTCAGTTCAAAATAGGTATAGCCGGTCTTGACGGTCTCTTCCTTCACGCCTATCTTACGGAAATATATCAACAGCAGCTCCGTAAAGATGTGCATGTATCGGGTGAAAGGCATGGTTACAAAGAATACTCCCAGCATGAGCGAGTAGAGCATCCACACCGATGTCTCAAGGCCGCGCACAATCATTGGGTCGAACAGGTTTCCTACCGCCTGGGTAAAGAATCCGCCGTTGCCGTACAGACAGGCCGTGACAGACTCCGCAAGCAGGCGCATGGGGAATATCATCCATAGCGAGAACTTGGCGAACCTGTCAACCAATGTATGCTTGGTGGTACGCCGCATGCCGAGTATCTTGGACCAGAATATCTTGACTATGGCCATTGTAAGGCCTAAGAACACATAGAGCAACAGGGCATCCATAAGGTCTGAATATGCCTTGTGCTGACGGAACGATGCCGGTGCCTTATGCACAAAATAGCGGTAGAAGATGCCTACATAGAACGGACGGTGATAATGGATACGGGCTATGCCGTCCTCAGTCTCCACGCGGTAGCGGCGTTGGTTCAGGAATTCCGGATCACGGTTCTCACCTGTATTGTAAATAAGCCAGCCGTTCTGACTGTCAAGCTCACGTACCGTCTCTATGGACTGCTCATGCTGCAAGGTGTAGAATGCGTCACGGCTCTCTATGGCGCCTACAACTATAAGAAGGAACCAGCCTAAGGCGTATGCCTGGTGCATTATACCCAAAAGCAGGTTCTTCTTGAGGATGCGCACGTGCAGCAGGCCCTCACGGATCATCTCCCAGATGGCGGGGAATATCTTCCAGGAGTACCAGTTGCTGCGTATTACCTTGCGCTGTTCATCACTGAACTTACGTATCCATCGTATGTATTTGTAAATTATGATGGAGAACAGCAATATGGTTCCTATCAGGAACGGTATAACGAAATCATTATATGGATATGCGTGTATCTTCATGCCGGCTTATTTTGTCTCGTCAAGAATCTGACGCATATTTATAATCAGTGAACGCAGGTTTACCCCACGCGGGCAAACCAGTGTGCATTTGCCGCAGAGCATGCACTTCTTGAGTTCCTCATCCAGACCTTGGTATTCACCGCGGCGGAAAGACGTGTGTATTCGGCGTATGCTGAAATCTGTAAACTGGCGTGCCGAACATGTGGCACTGCAGCATCCGCACTGGAAACAGCGTTTGAACGACGGGGTACGGTCCAGCAGTTTATGATACCGCTCAAGCGATACCTGGTCCATATTCTCCGAACGGGGAGTCTTTATGGCAAATCCGAATTTATTCATCGTGCGGGCCGTTTAGAATTGAATCGTGGAAATCCATACCTCCCGTTACACGGAATATGTTGCGCAGTTCCTCCATGGTCTCAGGATTTATCTTACGCAGGGCGCCTGCCCCTTCACCGTGGTAGTTGGCTCCGAACTTGGGAGCGACGGCCTTGATATTCTTTACATACCATTCCCATACAGGACCCTGCTCGGGATGTTTCTCAGGGAATACCACATCGGGATGAACGCAGTATCCTATATTAAGGATATTGTTGCCTATTCCTCCCATAAGGTCCACCTGCTGGCGGCCCATGTGACTCTCCTTGTAGTAGCCCATGTCCTGTGATACCTTACGCAGTATATTGATTACCGCACCGGGTACATTGCCGCGCGGACAGCGTGGTTTGCATGACATGCATTGCCCGCAGTACCAGATTGTATCTGAACGGAGCAGTTTCTCCACCTGTTCCTCATCACCGCGCTGCACCGTATCGCATATACGGCGGGGGTCGTAGTCATAGAACTCGGCAGCCGGGCAGATTGCAGTGCAGATACCGCAGTTCATGCAAGCCTTCAGCGAGTCTTCATAGCGGACATCTGACCTGATGATATCTATAAGGTTTCCCATAGTTACTTGTCAAACTTCTTGCGGTTCATCTTCATGGCACGGAACAATAGCTTGGAGAGCGGTTTCTCGCGGTTACGGTAGAGCAGGTTGATGTACCAGCCCAGTTTCTTTGCCACCGATATGCGGTAAGTCTCCACGAACTCTATAAGCGTTCCGTCATTATCCTCTATATATGTGAAGCGGCCCGATGCGTCACCCATTGCAAACTGCTTGCCGTCGGGGCAGCTGTCAACAGTGAACGGATAGCCGTGGTCTGCACACCATTTGCCCAGCTCATCCATGCCGGTCACGTCAAAGCATATCTGTATGAATCCGGGATCACCCCAGTAACGGCCTTCAAAAATCTTGCGCGGCTCACGGTCACGGGCCTGCACCAGCTCTATGTATCCGGTGGGAAAAATGGGAGCGAATGCGCCCTTATTGGGCTTTGGGCACTTGAGCAACGTGCGGCGGAACTCACCGTCACCGCCTGCCAGAGGCTTGAGGTCATCAAAATGGCCGTATTCGTTGTAGATAACCTGATTGTATCCCAAAATATCGGAATATACGGTGCGGGCCTTGTCCATATCGGTCACACCTATCATGCAGCCTATCATACCGCCGAACTCCTTACCCTCATCCAGCAGCAGGTAATCATCCTGTACGGCCTGAAACCAGTTGCCCTCAGGGTCGGTTATGTAGAATGTGGTTTTGCCGTCCGGAGCAGTCACGATAGGGCTTACCTTATCCCAGCGTTCCGATGCGTACTTGTGTGCGCTCTCCACATTGCGGCATTTCACCTTGGCGCAGAAAATGCCTAAGTCACCCACCTGAATCTGGAAATCCACAGGTTTGGGCTTACGCTCGGAATACTGCCATATCTCGAATCCGCCTCCGCCCTGAAGGCTTACGGCTATTGCGGCATGACGCTTGCGCGGATGACCGCCTGTATACGGAAGCATGCGCTCGGCCACCGTGTCATCCTCAAGCACGCGTATATCAACACCGAACATATCTATGAACCACTTCCATGAATCATAAACCGAAGTGGTGCCTACTCCTATCTGTTGGATTCCAGTTATGAAAAAACCGTCTCTATACATATATGTGTTTCTATATATACCTATAATAAAATGCAATATTAGTCATTTTCCATGGTTTCTGCAATCAGTTCAGCGCCCAAATAAGGTCTTTAAAACAAAAAACGGCGGCTTTAACCTATTATTCCATAAATAAGATTACTTTTGCATAAATCAAATAACAAAACTTACGCAATGAATTTCAATTTGCTTTTACTCGGACTTGGAACCGGTGAGATAATCCTTATAGCTCTTGCCATTCTCCTGCTGTTCGGTGCCAAGCGCATTCCTGAACTCATGAAAAGCATGGGTAAAGGTGTCAAGAACTTCAAGGAGGGCATGAATGAGGTTGAGAAGGAGATCAACGCTCCCGATGAATCCGCCAAGGAACCAGCCGGCAATAAAGACCCGGAATCCAAGTAGTCTGCAAGTCCCATAAGTCCGTCATTCCGTTATGGCTGCCAATGATGACAGACCAATGACTTTCTGGGACCATCTGGACGCTCTCAGGGATGTCATTCTGCGTATCCTCGCCGTAGCCTTGGTGGGGTTCATTGCAGCATTCTGCTTCAAGGAGCCTCTGTTCAGACTTATCCTTGCCCCAAGCAGTCCGGATTTTATCCTGTACCGCTGGATTACGGCCGTAGCCGGATCAATGGGCATAGATGCCGCAGCCATACAGGATTTCAGCGTTGACCTGTTCAGCACCACCCTTACCGCCCAGTTCATGATTCACATGAAAATGGCCTTCTACGTAAGTGTAGTGATCATAATGCCCTACATACTATATCTGCTTTTCGGATTCGTGAGCCCGGCTCTGCATGCTGACGAGCGCCGCAGCTCCACAAAAGTGATAGTATGGTCATACATACTCTTCATGGCGGGCATAATACTTGATTATCTTATAATATTCCCTCTGGCATTCAGATTCCTGGGCACATATCAGGTAAGTCCAGACATACCTAATGTAATCACGCTGGAATCCTACACAGACCTGCTCATAACCCTGACCCTGCTCATGGGCATACTTTTTGAACTGCCCATCCTGGCATGGTTCCTTGGAAAACTGGGTCTGATAGATTCAGCTTTCATGAAAAAATACCGCCGCCATGCAATAGTGGTGATACTAATCATAGCGGCGGTAATTACTCCAACAACCGATGTCTTTACGCTGACTATCGTGACCCTGCCCATCTATCTGCTATACGAGCTGAGCATCGCGATAGTGCGGTAGTTATTTCTTAAGGATTTTTACGTTAAGGCTTTCCGAACTGATGATATAAGTGCCTTCAGGCAGTTCCGCTATGCTTAACTGCACGGAGCCGCTCCTGTCAGTCCTGTAAGATTGCAGAACCTTTCCGTCTGATGCTATGAGACGCACCTCTGTCTCAGACTTGGCACCGGTCAGGCTTATGGTATATTCATCAAGTGAGATTGCAGCCTTACTTGAATCATCCTTTATGCCTTTCACGGCAGTTCCTTCACCTTCAAAAGTGAATTTGGCTATCCCAACCAACTGAAAACGGGCCTCAGCCCCGGCGGATGTCAACACCAGTTCGTTGTCTGTAAAAGTGACTACAGGTTTCTCTTCAAAACCGAAACTGAATATCTGTCCGTCTTTCTGATGGACATTCAGTATGTTCTGAGCCGCCATAGGCAGAACAGCCAAGAACAGCATCGATATGAACAGGATTCGCTTCATATATTTCTTTTTGGAGACGATGTATTATGTGCCGTCAAAATTAAGACTTTTTCTTTCTGTTACAAAATATAAATAATGTCACTTCATTCTCCACCAGTCAAATGTGAACATATCCTTCTCGGCTCCGGTGAACACAAAATAGAGGTCATGTACACCGCGGATGCGTTTCTTGAATTTCCTTGTAAATCTCTTGAACTCCAGTTTTCCGCCTGTGGGAGTTACCGATATGATTCCCGCCATAGGCCCGTCGGGACTGTCCAGATGAATCTCCATGCAGCCTATTCCGTCCGAGCCAAAAGACGCTATGATCTTTTTGGCGCCCTTCCTGCCAAAATCAACCCCGCGCACAAGAATGTACTCTCCGTTGTCAATATCATGCACATACATGTTCCTGGGCAGGTATCCCAGCTTGTCATCAAACTCAAAACCGGAATCTTCGTATGAAGTCTTGAGTCCGTAGCCCCAGGCCATAGTCTCGGCCTCCACACGATGAAGCAGGTAGTCGTTACCGCGGCAATACGGGTCAAAAGGCTTGACCTGCTCCACCACATTATCCAGGAAATAGGGAACCTCCTGTATGGTACCGTCCGGATTGTAGTGCATCTCGGCCATAGAGACGGAACGCTGCTCAGCATGAGCGAATGTCTTAAGGTGCATGATGTCATAGTTCAGTCCAAACACATAGCTCTTGCCTTTGTATTCTATTATACCGGGATGATTGCCGCGGGTACGCACTGTATGGTCCATTATGTGACCCTTGTACTCCCAGGGACCTTCCGGACCGTCACTCATGGCATAACCGATACCCTCAGGGCAGCAGGTGGATGCAAACGCCATGTAGTAATGGCCGTCATGTTTCCAGAACCAGGGACCCTCCTGATAATCCTCTATCTTGGGATGCTTCACAATAGGTCCGGCCAATGAAATCATATCCTTGCCCAACTTAACGGAATAGAGTTCCGGGTTACCCCAATACATATAAGCCTGACCGTCATCGTCTATCCATACGGTTGGGTCAATATCATTCCAATGCTCTTTCTGCCATACAAGCGGTTCACCCAGCGGGTCGTGGAACGGGCCGTAAGGATGGTCGGCGGTAAGCACACCTATGCCGTGACCATGGATGGGACAGTACATGTAATATGAACCGTTGGCCTCAACCACCTGTTCCGCCCATGCTCCGTTGTTGCCGTCATAGTACTTGAAGTCATCAAGCGAAGCTACAGGACCGTAATCCTGCCAGTTCACCAAATCGTCCGATACGTAAAGCAGCCAGTCAAACATCTGGAATCCGCGGGCGCCGTCATTATCATGAGTGGTATAAAGATACACCTTGCCGTCTATGACCACCGGAGCCGGATCGGCAGTGAAACGGGTCTGTACCAACGGCATGTTGGCGTGGGCATTGAACTGCCACCAGTCAAGGGTGAACGGCTTCTCTGTCTCACACCTGAACTTGAGATACACATCATGAACTCCTGTCACATTGGTATCTATAAGGTATGTGAATGCTGCGGTGCGGAACCCCGCATTATCGGTGTTAACCGGAACCTTGCAGAACGGCTCACCATCCATATTGTCGGTATAGAACTCAATGGTTCCCTTGCCTTTCTGCTCGCCCACTACTACTACCACGGCTTTCTGGCCGCAATCCCTGAAATCTACAGAACGGACACGAATCCAGTCGCCGTCATCTATGTCAGTTACAAAGTGATCCTTGCCTGCACGGCGATCCACCTTGAGTCCGCGGGACTCGGCCTGGGTCTCGGCCTCCACACGCTTATAGGGGTCCAGGTTCTTTACGGGAGTCTTAACGCCCTCCTTTGTGAACGGTATGAACGGGAAAGAGCCGTCGGCATTCCACTTGAACTCCTCCACGCAGGCCGAACGGTTGTAACCGCCGCCACCCGGCAATCCGCCGTTGTGGTAGAACATAAAGTCACGGCCCTTGAAAGTGATATTGCCGCCGTGTATGGTAAAGCTGTTCTCAGCTTCATTCATTATACGGCCGCGATATGTCCAGGGGCCGTTTATAGTGGGAGCGGTGGAGTAAGCCATGTGCTCGGGCACACCGCCTGCCGGATATGATATGTAATAGGTGCCGTTACGCTTCATCACCCACGGACCCTCCTCATACTGGGTCATCATCTCGTTCTGGCCCTTGGCCCAGTTCATCTTGCTCTGCAGCTCGCCAAAACACTTGGGGTCATGATATCCCGGAACCTCCTGCCAGCCGTTCTTGAACGAAACCATATCATCGTTCAACTCGCCGTACCAGAGTCCCTTGTTGCCCCAGAACAGATATGCACGTCCGTCATCATCAACAAACACGGTGGGGTCTATGAATCCGAATCCCTCGGCCAGCGGGCCGCCTATGGCATCGGTCCACGGACCCTGCGGATCATCGGCTACGGCTACGGCCAGAGCATCACCGCCGTTAGCCTTGTTGCAGCATACATACCAGTACCACTTGCCGTTACGCTCCACACCCTGACAGGCCCACGCACGCTGTCCCTGACGGGCCCACTTGAATGTTGCGGTGGTAACCTGGGTGCCCAGATAGGTCCAGTTAACCATATCCTCGGTGCTGAACAGCATCCAGTCCTTCATGTTGAAGTCACGGTTGCGGCCGTCCTCATCATGGTCGGTAAAGAGATACACCTTGTCACCATATACAAACGGTGCGGGATCTGGTGTAAAAACAGTGCTGATGATAGGGTTCTGAGCCCATGCCAGAACCGGCAGCAAAGCCGTAATGGCCAGTAATTGTCTTAAGGTTTTCATACGTTTGGGTTTATTTTATTGTTTGTCTAAGCAAAAGTTTATCAGTTCCTTGTACAGGCGCTGCACGGGCAGCCCCACCACATTGAAATAACTGCCCTCAATGGCCTCCACACCCACATAGCCTATCCACTCCTGGATACCGTAGGCTCCGGCCTTGTCCATAGGCAGACCGCTGTTGACATAGCGGTTTATATCATCGTCGCTCAGATGGCCGAACTTAACCCTGGTAGTCACTGCAAAACTGCGTTCACGCCCGGATGTCATAAGAGTCACGCCGGTTATCACCTCATGCCACCTGCCCGATAACAGATGCAGCATACGCACGGCATCGGCCTTGTCACGCGGCTTGCCAAGCACCTCACCATCTACACACACTATGGTATCGGCTGTAATGACCAGTTCATCGGGAGCCATAGAAGGCCTGTAAGCGGCAGCTTTCTCACGTGATATGTAAAGCGGAATATCCTCACCCTTAAGGTCTTGAGGCCATGATTCGTCAATGCCGCCTTTCACGTGAACGGTAAACTCTATACTCAATCCCGCCAGCAGTTCACGGCGGCGGGGAGAATTGGATGCAAGTATTATCCTGTATGGAAGTTTCATATTACCAACCGAATGCGTGTTCATCCTTCATCCATTTGCCCTGCACCTTGAGCACCTGCTCAATCACATCGCGGGCGCAGCCCTCACCGCCGTTGTATGGCGATACATATCTGCACAGCGCCTGTATCTCCTGGCAGGCATCGGCAGGACAGCACGGCAGTCCGCACAGTTTCATCACCTGCCAGTCAGGTATATCATCGCCCATGTAAAGAATCTCCTCCGGTTTAAGGTCATATTTATCCACAAACCGGTTAAAGTCATTTATCTTGATGCTCGAAGCAATGAATACATCCTTTATACCCAGACCCTCATAGCGTTTGCGTACCTCTTCCACCCGGGCTCCGGTAATGATGCACAAGTGCAGTCCCATCTTTACGGCCAGCTGCATGGCGTAGCCGTCCTTGACATTTACAGTGCGCACGGGGTCACCGGCAGGTGACAGGTTCATCACGGTTTTGCTCAGCACACCGTCCACATCGAATATCAGGGCTTTTACAGAATTAAGGTCGTAATCTATCATTTGAGTTTCTTGTTTATGTCAGTTGATATAAGCCTGTAAATATCGGCATAATCAGGGTGTTCCTTAAGCAGTTCCAGATGCCCGTCCACCACCTTGCGGTCACCGCGAACGGCCGGGCCGGTCTGGGCAAGCGCGGGGCTCATGCTCTCCACCTTGCGTGCGGTTTCACGTACAAGCGGCAGCATCACGCTGAAAGGCACCCCCTCCTCACTGAGCAGCTGCTCGCTTATGGCATACATACGGTTGGTGAAATTGCATGCAAACACCGCAGCAACATGCAGTTTCCTGCGGCCTGCAGAACTGAGCGGCGTAACAAGCGGGGATAGTGCAAGAGCCAGTTCACGTACAATTTCAAGTTCCGCATCAGAGCTGCCTTCAATAAATACCGGCACCTGTTCCCATTTAACCTGAACGCCCTTGGAGAATGTCTGCATTGCATAAAGCACGCCATAACGCCTTGCACCAGCATCCTTCCAGATATCCATTGGAATGCTTCCGGCGGTATGCAGGAACAGGGCGTTCTCCCTTCCTTTAACTATGGCCGGCGCCAACTGTATCAGGGCATCATCACTCAGCATGGTAAGATAGACATCGGCATTAGGCAACTGCTCAAGCCTGTCACAAGCCCATGCATCAACTCTCTCTGCAAGTTCCCCGGCATTCCTGATGGTACGGCTATAGACACCTGCAATCAAATACCCGTTCTCCTTGAGATGGGGACCGATGCAAGAGGCTACACGGCCCGAACCAACCAATGCTATCTTCATTTTTCAGAATTTTCCCTGATGGACTTTACTCCACTCAATCTTATCGTCCTCGTATGGTTTGCGCTCCATATTCTTGTAGCCCACACCTATGATGCACTCCGGCTCATACTGCTCCGGTATACCCAACAGCTCCATCAGTGTCTGCTTGGTGCTCTTGCCGTCTGCATCGGCACGGCCTCGCATGTGGCACCAGCAACTGCCCAGGCCCAGATCCTCGGCCTGCAGCTGCATATTGATAGCAGCAATTGAACAATCCTCTATCCAGCAGTCTGACTTGGAGGGATCACCCAGCACCACAACCGCAAACACCGCCTCGGCCAGGAAGCCTGACCCCATGGCACGGCACTTGGAGAGCGCCTCCAGCATAGCCGGATCCTCAACAGTGACAAACTCCCAGCCGCGGTTATTCTTGGCTGTAGGTGAAATGAGCGCGGCACGTAGGACAGTGCGTTTCTGCTCTTCAGAAAGTTTCTCACCGGTAAACTTGCGCATGCTCCTGCGCGTTGCTATCAAATCACTGAACTTTTCCATTTTTCCACATTTTATAATGTGCAAAGATAATCATTGTCAATTAAAAAAGGCCGTCAAGTCACATTCATATCAGAAATAACCGTATATTTGAAACGTCTATATCATTTTAGGACAATTCCATAACCGGTATGAAAAGATTATTTTTGACATCAGTAGTGTTGTTGGCATGTATTTCAGCCAGCGCCCAAGGAATTCTTGAACGGTATTCGGAACCAGGCGCCCCCAAAACCGTTTTCATCCCCAAAGGCAGTAAGTCAGTAGGTATCTCCGGCGGATACCGAAGCATACAGGTTGGTGGCGAAAACACCCTGAACGGAGACGGTTATGCCTTTCTTTCCATGCTGAACATAGGTGACGGACAATTCCAGAAGTACAATATATCTCCAAAATTTTCATTATTCATAGCCGATGACGTTTCACTTAATTTCAGGTTTGATTACAGTGGTTATCTGTTGGAAACCGACTTGAAGCTGGATCTTAGGAACTTCGGATTCCTGGATGAGCTTTTTGGAGAAGAAGGAAACTACACGATAGCCAGCCGACGCATAAAAAAAGACAGTTGGGGCATTTCGGTGGAAATGAGCAAATACCAGTCTTTCTTCGGAAGCAAGACATTTGGTGTTTTCGGCGAGATCCGTCTTTACGGTGAGATGAGCAGGTTAATTTCCTGTCCTATCAAAGAAAAGATAATAGAAGAAACATTCATAGATGATGACGGTAATCCCATAACCGTTGAAATCCCGACCGGCGAAACACGTTATGCGACAGAGCAGCAACGTACCTCCAACGCCTATGGTACAGGTATTAAACTTGCAGGAGGTGTAGCCGTCAAATTGCGTGACAACAGCGCCCTGACAGTAAGCTTTCCCCTGATAGGACTGACATACGGCTACACCAAACAGCACAAAGAGTACAACAACAACAATGCACATATATCCCAGTTCAGTATTTCAAGGGACATTGACTTTGTAGCCATCCAGATTGGTTATTACCGCTATTTTAGGGCAAAATGACCCATTCTGTACGGTTTGTATAAATTAAGCGCCGCGGATATACGTTCGCGGCGTTTTTTACGTTTATTCCATGAATGGATAAAGTGGCACGCATATTCTATGCGGGGCGCAGGGTTGCGCTCCTGCTGTTGCTTTTGTGTATGGCAGTTCCCATACAGGCACGTCGTGTACATATTCACGGCAGGGTCTATGACGAGTCAGGCCAGCCTGTGGAACTGGCCACCGTGAATGAGGAACGTACGCTCCACTCCGCCATGACAAACCTAAAGGGAGAGTATTCATTCAATGTAAACACCCAGTCCGATACGGTGAACCTGGTTTTCCGCATGATAGGCCACGAGACCCGCCGCCGCACTCTCATCAGCCCGCAGGATACGGTACAGCTTGACATTATGCTCCCCACATCAAACTACGCCCTTGAGAACGTTGATGTAAACGCAACCCGTCGCCGTAATGACGGTATGCAGGACATCAACCCTGAGGGTATCCGCTTTACGGCCGATGCCAACGGCGGCTCGGTGGAATCCATCATTGCCACACAGGCCGGAGTGAGTACGCACAACGAGCTGAGCAGCCAGTATAACGTGCGCGGCGGCAACTTTGATGAGAACAGCGTCTATGTGAACGGCACCGAGATATTGCGTCCGTTGCTGGTACGCGCCGGCCAGCAGGAGGGTTTGAGTTTCATCAACCCCGATATGGTGGAGTCCATCAGCTTCTCTACGGGAGGTTTCAGCGTGGAGTATGGCGACAAGATGTCATCGGTACTGGATATAACCTACCGCAAGCCTAAAGATTTTGAGTCAGTCCTTACCGCCAGTCTGTTGGGAGCCAGCGCCTTTGTGGGAGCAGGCAATGACAAGATAAGTTTTTCCGGCAGCGTACGTTACAAGACAACCCGGCAACTGCTTGGAACCCTTGACACCAAAGGTGAGTACAACCCGTCATTCACGGATTATCAGACTTACATCTGCTGGACCCCTGACACCAGATGGGAGATTGGACTGATAGGCAATGCCGCCGTAAACAATTACAATTTCACCCCTACAGACCGCAACACCAGTTTCGGCACCGCCAAAAACCCAAAGAGCTTCAAGGTCTATTATGAGGGCTGGGAGAAAGACCGCTTCAACACCCTGTTCGGTGCACTTGACATAAAGCGTATTCAGGAGCGTTCCGTATACAGGTTCAACATGTCGGCTTTCAGCAGCCATGAGAGCGAGTCATTTGACATATTGAGCCAATACTGGCTGGACGAGGGCAGTTCCGATGAAAGCCTGGCTGTAGGCTCTTTCATGCAGCACGCCCGCAACCGCCTCAAATCAACCGTCTATACCGCATCGCTCAAAGGAAGTCACACAACTGAACATATCGGCAACATAAACTGGGGACTTGAATACCGCCATGAGACTGTCGATGACCACATGCGTGAATGGGAGATGCGTGACTCCGCAGGTTACACCCTGCCCTACACCCAGACCGGCCCCATGCAGATGATTTACTCGCTCAAGTCAGATCACGGCATATCAAACAACAAGGCAGCCGCCTACATACAGGACACCTACCGTTTCGTAACGGCTGCAGGCCTGTTCACCGTCAACGCCGGAATAAGGGCGGCATGGTGGAGTTGGAACAACGAGGTTACCGTCAGCCCCAGGCTTATGATAGGCTTTACTCCCGCCTTCAATGAGGATTTCACATTCCGTTTCTCTACCGGAGTCTATTATCAGACACCGTTCTACAAGGAGATAAAAGACACCGTGAACACAGGCGGCATATACAGCGTGAACCTGAACAAGGACATACGCTCACAGCGCTCCATACAGTTCGTACTGGGTGGAGACTATGACTTCCGTGTATTCAACCGTCCGTTCAAGTTCACCACGGAAATCTATTACAAGAAACTGGACCGCCTCATACCCTACAACCTGGACAATGTAAGGATTGTTTACTACGGAGAAAACTGTGCTTACGGATACGCCGCAGGTATAGACATGAAACTGTACGGAGAGTTCGTGCCAGGCACGGCATCATGGCTAACCTTCTCGCTAATGAGTACAAAAGAGAACATAGGCGGCAAGTGGCTGCCCCGCCCCACCGACCAGATGTATAATCTGTCACTATACTTTACAGATTACTTCCCGCACAGGGAAAACTGGAAGATGTCACTCCGATGCACTATGGCCGACGGTCTCCCGTTCGGCCCCACACACAGCGGTCGCGAGCAACAGGTGTTCCGCGCCCCCGCCTACAGACGTGTTGACATAGGATTATCCTATAAGATATTTGATTACGACAAGCATCCGCATATATACGGCAAGTCAGGATTTTTCAAGGACATCTGGGCCGGAGTGGATTGTCTTAACCTGCTGGGCATAAACAACGTCAACTCCTACTACTGGATTACCGACATATCAAACACCCAGTTCGCCGTCCCCAACTACCTGACTGGCCGCCAACTGAATCTTCGTGTCATTGCCAATATCGGCAAATGACGTCACAACCGGCAATGCTATCTTCCGGAAGGAAAGCGCAGTTATAAATCAATGAAAACCTTTCTGACAGAGCCGTCAGCTTTTTTCTCTATGCAAAGGCCGTCAGGCACAGCCATAAGACGGCCGTGCAGGTCATAGTATTTGGATTCACCCTTATCTTCCCGAGGAGCCACCACCTCAGTCCCCTCATCGTCTATCATGAATATAAAAGTACTGAGACTGCGTGCAGGCGCACTTACAAGCAGTTCCTGCACAGGTTCATCGATAGCAATCGGTGTTTCCACGCAGAGTGATTCATTTGAAGTGGACAGCACCTGAACACCGCTTTTCACCTTGAACGGGAACTTGAGCTTAAGGTCAAATGCGGTCTTCATTGTATCAATGGCCATAACAATAAGTGAGTCACCCTTGATATAGGCCGATGTCTCAAAATAGTTATTGGTCTTGGCGGTGACGGTACAAGTGGTTCCAAGACGGGTTGAACCTGTAACATATTTGGAGAAGTGAGACATCACGTATGCACGTGGTAACAGCCTGTTCTTGGTATTGCCGGGATTGTACTTTTCCTCACCCGTACCCACAAAAGCCCAATGTGCACGCATGTACCAATAAATATAGGCATTGCAGCCTGCCAGCATACATTCATTCACCTCCTCTGCAAACAGCAACTGCTCATGCCAGTTGGGCAGACGGTCGATATTGTCCGAAACGGAATGCTCCGTCATCCAGACCTCCTTGCCGTACTGTGCAGCCAGGGCAGCTGCATTCTTAAGGTTCCCCAATGGCGGATGTCCGTAAATGTGACCCGCAATGATGTCAACCTGGTCACGTGCAATCTCATTATTCAACAAAGCATTGGAATATTTCGGATCGAACCCCAACGGTTCCGCACTGATAAGACGAACACCCTTGTAGGTCTCACGGTCCAGCAGGTGGGCATAGTCCCTGACAAGCTTGACTTGCTGCTCCGGCGTGTAGAGACATCCCGAATAGCTGACCCACCAGTCCGGCTCGTTCTGAACAGACACGGCATCCATCAGAACGCCCTTTGACTTCATGTATTTGAGGAATGTGTTCAGCCACGGAAAGAACTTCCCGTAGCAGTCCTCACGCAGTTCACCACGCTTGTTGCCCTGGTCGTCACTGTTGCCGCCCTGAGCCGTTCCGTTGGTCTTGTATTCTCCGGGAGGTGACCAAGGAGTGCCGAATACTATTCCGCCACGGTCCTTTACAATCTTGGCCGAAGGTACCGAGCCCTGCCAATCGTATGGAGTGTCCCAGTAATTCCATTCAGGAACCTTGACATCGCCTTCAAAATTCGGAGAAATCTCCATACGCATTATGTTCAACCCTATCTTTGACGTAGGACCGTAAAGCAATCTGACGGGCTGGGTATCTGTACCGAACGGGCACATTGCACCGTCGCATGCAGCTGCACCGAAACCTGTCACAGTCTGATATCGGGCGTCCTTAACCGTTATCGTTATGGTTATGGCATGTACCGCCGCAGTTACAGCCAGCACAAAAACAAAAGATAACAACTTTTTCATTGTACGGATATTTACAACACTTACAAAGATAATGCTATTTCTGATACTTACTGCCGTAAGAATCGACCTGTTTACTGTCAGTTTTCCTGTCAGAACTAAACAGATTCCTGATTCTCTGTGACAGCCTGCCGGGGAATTTGCTGTAGCAATATACGGCTGGAGCCCGTTTTGATATGTACAATGAATACTCTTTCTTGCGGTATTGATAATCAATCTCAATAATTGGTGAGCATTCCGCATGTACGGTTATTTCATCAAGTATATTGTTTTCCGTCTCCTTTACGTCATTGTACTCCTTTACAAAATCCTGATGAAAATCATCCTTCACACTGGTCCCTAACCTTTCCTCTATCTTGGCGTACAGCTTTTCCATGTCATTGTACTTTATCTCTTCCGATGAATTCATCTTCAGGCAGCTGCCTTCATACAGGACATCGGTCGGTATCTTCTGTTTTTTGATCATTGCCTCCAAAGCCTCAACGGGACAGTACAGGTAATCATCCACCTTATCGGTTACGGTGAGCGTCCTGTATGTCTGGTAATGTCCTGTGCCGCCGCAGTTTTCACATGACACCCTTCCTGAACCGTTACACTTGGTACAATGGTTCATGTTTCCGTTCAGCATGTTATGGCCGCTGCCGCCGCATGCAGGGCAAATCACTGTACCCATGCCAAAACAACTGTTGCAGATATGGGTGGCAAGCGTTCCCCCAAGCATGATCCGTCTGTTGCGGACAATCTCCTCATAAGGAATGTCACTGAAGGAATGATAGTTGTTCGTGGCAAATCTGGATTGGCCTTTCTCTGTCTCATCATTATATGAAACAACCGTACTGCGGAATTCCGCTTCAACCCTGACAGCATCATACACTTTGACCTGAGTAATGACGGCATCGTTACCTACTCCGCGGGCATTACCCATACGTTCACCAAGGGTGTTCAGGATAAATTTCCAGTTCTGCTTTTCAACCGATGCCGGAAAGCGCTCATTGTTCTTGCATTTGAATGAAGCCATAATATTAATTCTAACCGATGCAAATATACAGTAAAATAGACACAGAAGGAACCATCCATATTGTGTTACTTTTTAAGAAAGTTTTCCTTTTTATTATAAGGTAAAATAAGTACCTTTGCATACTTTTTGAAACAGGGATCAAACAAGTACAACTAACAATAATTACAAAACAATTATGAAACCCACACACATTGAGCATCTCGGCATAGCCGTTACCTCACTGGAGGAGACAATGCCGTTTTTTGAGTTTTTGACAGGCAGCAAGTGTTACAACATTGAGGTGGTTGAAGACCAGAAGGTCAAGACCGCTTTCTTCAAGGTTGGAGAGGTCAAGATTGAGCTCCTGGAGCCCACATGCCCCGAGTCAACAATAGCCAAGTTCATTGAGAAGAACGGCGGCAAGGGTGGCATCCACCACGTTGCATTCAATGTAGAGAACACAGCTGAGGCTCTTAAGGAGGCTGAGGCAACCGGTATCCGTCTTATCGACATGCAGCCCCGTAAGGGAGCTGAGAACCTGATGATAGGATTCCTCCACCCCAAGAGCACATGCGGCGTGCTGACAGAACTTTGTGAACAACCCAAATAAGTGATATAGAAAATGGATAACAGCAAGCTTCAGAAGCTGGTAGACAAGCGTGCCCAGGCAATGGCCGGAGGCGGCGAAAAAGCTATTGAGAAGCATCACGCAAAAGGCAGCTACACTGCCCGTGAGCGCATAAACATGCTTCTTGACGAGGGATCATTTGAGGAGGTCGACATGTTCCTGACACACCGTTGCACAGACTTCGGTATGGACAAAAAGGTATTCCTGGGTGACGGCGTTGCCGTAGGTTCAGGTACCATTGACGGCCGTCTGGTATATGTATTTGCACAGGATGCCACAGTGATTGGCGGTTCTCTGTCAGAGACTATGGCACAGAAGATATGCAAGGTCATGGATATGGCCATGAAGATGGGTGCTCCCATCATCGGTCTGAACGATTCAGGCGGTGCACGTATCCAGGAGGGTGCCTGCGCTCTGGCCGGTTATGCCGAGATCTTTGAGCGTAACATCCTGGCATCAGGCGTGGTTCCCCAGATTTCAGTCATCTTCGGCCCCTGCGCCGGCGGTGCGGTATATAGCCCTGCCCTGACTGACTTCATCATGATGACCGAGCAGAACTCTTACATGTTCATCACCGGACCTAAGGTTGTAAAGAGCGTTACCGGTGAGGACGTTACAGTTGAGCAGCTGGGCGGTGCCCGCGTTCACGCCACCAAGTCTGGTGTGACCCACTTTGTAGCTGCTACTGAAGATGAGGCCATGCAGGAAATCCGCCGTCTCATCAGCTTCATCCCGCAGAACAACATGGAGGAGGCTCCTGTAAAGGCTTGCACTGATGACCCCGCACGTCTGGAAGATGCCCTGAACTCTATGGTTCCCGATGATCCCAACAAACCTTACGATATGAAGAACATCATCTACTCTATCGTTGATGACGGTGACTTCATGGAGGTTCACAAGGACTATGCAAAGAACGTCATTTGCGGTTTTGCCCGTTTCAACGGCCGCTCAACCGGTATCATAGCAAACCAGCCCAACTGGCTGGCAGGTGTGCTTGACTGCGACGCTTCACGCAAGGCTGCCCGCTTTGTACGTTTCTGCGACGCATTCAACATCCAGATTCTCACACTCGTAGATGTTCCCGGATTCCTGTGCGGTACAGGTCAGGAGTATGCCGGTATCATCGATCACGGCGCAAAGCTGATGTTCGCATACGGTGAAGCTACGGTTCCAAAGGTAACCGTTACTGTCCGCAAGTCTTACGGTGGTTCACACATCGTGATGAGCTGCAAGCAGCTGCGCGGTGACCTGTGCTACGCTTGGCCAAACGCCGAGATTGCTGTTATGGGCGCCAGCGGTGCCGTAGGTGTTCTGGAGGCCAAGGCTCTCAAGGCCATCGAGGATCCCGAGGAGAAGAAGAAATTCATTGCCGAGAAGGAGGCCGAGTACAAGGATAAGTTCGCTTCACCTTATCAGGCAGCCAACCGCGGCTATATTGACGATGTTATTGAGCCGCGCTACACACGCGCCCGCATCATTCGCGGCTTTGAGCAGCTGCAGACCAAGCGTCTGACCAACCCGCTCAAGAAGCACAGCAACATTCCACTCTAAAAGCCAGAGTCTATGATGACACCATTAGCAATAAACTGGTCACATGTCTGGATGGTAACCGGACTGGGATTCTGCATGGTTATCCTGCTCCTGGTCGTGCTCATCTTCATTCTGAAGCTGCTCGGTGCAGTTGTCAGCAATGCAGTGAAAGCGCCCAAGGCAGCTGAGCCAAAGGCAATCTCCGCTCCCGCTCCCCAGGCTGCTCCGGCAGCTGCCAAGGCATCGGCCGATGATGACCTGGCAGCCATAGCAATGGCTCTGCACCTGTACTTCAACGGAGTACATGACGTGGAACCCACCGAGATTCATATCAAGAGAGTAGAGCGTTCAGGTTGGAACTCCAAGCTCTACGGAATGAACAACTTGCATCGTTAACAAAATGAATTATAGTGCAAGCCGAATGTAGAAGAACTTGTTCTTATACTGAGGCGCAGCCTATAATCTATTTAAAATGAAATTTTAAATGAAGGAATTCAAATTTTCAATAGACGGCAAGCAGTACAATGCAGCCGTCAACGAACTTGAGGACAACTTTGCCGAGGTAACAATCAACGGCAAGACCTACAAGGTAGAGTTAGAGAAGGAGGAGGCCCCTGCAGCAGCCGCTGTACGCCGTCCCGCCGCTGCCGCCGCTCCTGCTGCTGCAGCTCCCGCCGGCATGATGACCGTAAAGTCACCGCTGCCCGGTTCGATCGTGAAGGTACTCGTCAAGGCCGGTCAGGCTGTCAAGAAGGGCGATGTACTGCTCACCATGGAGTCCATGAAGATGGAGAACAACGTTACCGCCGAGACCGACGGTACCGTAAAGGCCGTATATGTAGAGCCCGGCAAGACCGTTATGCAGGATGACAAGCTGCTTGACATTGAGACTGTTGCCGTAGCAGCTGCTCCCGCACCTGCACCCGCTCCCAAGGCTGAGGCTCCCAAAGCAGCTCCTGCTCCCAAGGCCGAGGCTCCCAAGGCTACCGATGTTCCCGCAGGCGGTTACAAGGTAACAAGTCCACTGCCCGGTTCAATCATCAAGGTTCTGGTCACTGAGGGTCAGGACGTCAAGAAGGGTGACACACTGCTCACTCTTGAGAGCATGAAGATGGAGAACGCCGTTATGGCAGACCGTGACGGTAAGGTAACCAAGATTGCCGTTACCGCAGGTCAGAACGTCATGCAGGAGGATCTGCTCCTGATTCTTGGATAAACATCATTTCAAAAACAGAAAGAAATGGGTGATATTCTTGAATTCTTTGAGCAGATGGGCTTCATGAACATAACCATCCAGCAGGGAATTATGCTCCTTCTGAGCTTCTTCCTGCTGTTCCTGGCTATCAAGAAGCAATACGAGCCGCTTCTGCTGCTCCCCATCGCATTCGGTATGCTGCTTACAAACCTGCCCGGTGCAGGAATGTATCATTCAGAACTCTGGACAGCATTCCTGGACGCTAACAGCCCCGCCTATCACAGCTATGGTACTATCATGCGTGAGGGTGGTCTGCTGGACATTCTCTACATAGGTGTCAAGGCCGGTGTTTATCCGTGTCTGATATTTATGGGCGTAGGTGCCATGACTGATTTCGGTCCGCTGATTGCCAACCCCAAGAGCCTGCTCCTGGGTGCCGCAGCTCAGCTGGGTATCTTCCTGACATTCCTTGCAGCCAACTCAATGGGCTTCACTGAGGCTCAGGCCGGCTCTATAGGTATAATAGGTGGTGCCGATGGTCCTACATCCATCTTCCTGACATCAAAACTGGCTCCCGAGCTGTTAGGCCCCATCGCCATTGCAGCCTACTCTTACATGGCCCTTGTTCCCGTGATCCAGCCGCCTATCATGCGTGCCCTGACTACCAAGAAGGAGCGTGCCATCAAGATGAGCCAGCTCCGTCCCGTAAGCAAGACTGAGAAGATCATATTCCCGATTGCCATCACAACCATCGTGGCTCTCATCCTGCCCGATGCCGCTCCCCTTATCGGCTGCCTTATGTTAGGTAACCTTGCCAAGGAGTGCGGTGTTGTGGACCGTCTGAGCAAGACCATGCAGAACGAGCTGATGAACATCGTGGTAATATTCTTAGGTCTCACCGTAGGTGCAACCGCTACCGCCAGCTCATTCCTTGACTGGAGCACAATCAAGATCATGGTAATGGGCGTTGTAGCATTCGGATGCGGCACCGCAGGTGGTATCCTGCTTGCCAAGCTGATGAACGTATTCTCAAAGGAGAAGATCAACCCGCTCATCGGTTCAGCAGGTGTATCAGCCGTTCCAATGGCAGCCCGCGTATCACAGCAGGTAGGCCAGGAGGAGAACCCCAGCAACTTCCTCCTCATGCACGCCATGGGGCCAAATGTGGCCGGCGTCATCGGCTCCGCCGTTGCCGCCGGTATACTACTCACAATGCTCGGTTGAGCATTGTAAGTAGCATACCCCCGACCTTTTTTTAGTTTGGCAAAGCCAAACGGCGCTCCTTACAGTCGCGTAAAAATTAGCCCTCACAAATGCGAGGGCTAATTTTTCTATATCTGCAAATGGAAACCTTCCAGAATTAGCTCGGATTCCAATCGAGCCAAAAACTTGAAGGGTATAGTCTCAAGAACCGTCGCCACCCTCGGCGCGTTAGAGGGAGGGACCCGCTACGAAGTAGTGGGAGGGATAGGCCCGAAGGGCCGTAGTTCTTGAGACTATACCCTTCAAGTTTTTCCCTGACATCATGGAATTACAACCGTAGGTTTGAAGGTTTTGGCCTCTTCGGGAGTGACTTGGGCGTAGGCGATGATGATGACGGTATCGCCTATTGATACCAGGCGGGCGGCAGCACCGTTAAGGCAGATGCACTTGGAGCCGCGCTCTCCGCGAATAACGTAAGTGACAAGGCGGGCGCCGTTGGTGACATCCACAACCTGAACCTGCTCACCGTCAATAATGCCGGCCGCATCCATCCAGTTGCCGTCAATGGTTATGCTGCCAATGTAGTTGATGTTGGCATCGGTCACCTTAACACGGTGAAGCTTTGATTTGAGTACAGTAAGCAGCATTATTCCTTGTATTTGATGTTGTCAATAAGTCTCACCTTTCCGCAGTGAACGGTAACACAACCGACAATATAATCGGTAGCATCCCAATTATCCACCGGCTGCAGGGTACGTCCGTCAACAATCTCATAATACTCAACCTCCAGACCTTTACAGGAGTTGATAGTGTCAATCACATACTTGCGCGTTGACTTGAGAGTATGATGTCTGGCATAGTAGCGGCTCTCGAACAGGGCACGTGAAATATTGGCGGCAAGCTTGCGTTCAGCCTTGCTAAGCAACATGTTGCGTGAACTCAGAGCCATACCGTCCTCCTCACGGACAATAGGGCAACCCACAATCTCAATCTTGAGGTCAAGCTGGCGGACCATCTCACGTATTATGGCCAGCTGCTGGAAATCCTTCTCGCCAAAATAGGCTCGGTCAGGCTCAACGGCATAGAAAAGCTTGCTCACAATCTGAGCCACTCCGTTAAAGTGACCGGGACGGTTGGGACCCTCCATGACCTTGTCAAGAGGTGTGAAATCAAACGTACGGGTATCGGGTTCCGGATACATCTCCTCGACCGTGGGGGCGAATACATACTGGGCGCCTACATTCTCAAGCAGACGGCAGTCAGCCTCCATGGTACGCGGATAGTTCTTTAGGTCGTTCTTATCGTTGAACTGCGTGGGATTTACAAAATCACTCACCACGGTAATGTCATTCTCTGCAACCGAGCGGCGCACCAATGAAGCATGCCCCTCATGAAGAGCTCCCATGGTAGGCACCAGACCTACCGTCTTTCCTGATTCGCGACCAGCCTTCAGAGCCTCTTTCAGTTCCTTAACCGTTGTTATTACCTGAATCATAATACAATTGAAAAAGTCCGCAAAATAAGTGAATATTTATGGTATTTCAAAAGTTTACGACAATCTGCTTGCCAAATTCAGCATTTTTTTCTATATCTTTGCATAATATTTTGAATCCACACTCTATGAGCGAAAAGAAAATCCTAATCATTGCTGATCAGATCTCGCCTTTCGTGGCGCAGACTACAATGGCGGATTACTGCAGGCAGTTGCCTCAGAGCATCCAGGAATTGGGTAACGACATCCGTACCTTCATGCCCAAATGGGGTAATATAAACGAGCGCCGCAACCAGCTGCACGAGGTCATACGCCTGTCAGGAATGAATCTGATAATAGACGATACGGACCATCCGCTCATAATCAAGGTGGCTTCACTCCAATCGGCCCGCATTCAGGTCTATTTCATAGACAATGAGGATTATTTCCAGAACCGCCTGCAGGTAACAGATAAAGAAGGTGTAGAGTACCAGGACAATGACGAGCGTACCATATTCTTCGCCCGCGGCGTGCTGGAAACAGTCAAGAAACTGCGTTGGAACCCTGACATCATCCACTGCCACGGATGGTTGTCGGCACTCATCCCGCTCTATGTAAAGACAGCTTATCGCGAGGAACCTGCATTCCGCGATTCAAAGATAGTATATTCGCTGTACGACCAGGCTTTCAAGCAGGATTTCCATGACAAATACCCCGAGATACTGCTCACCAAGGATATGACAGCCAGTGACGCCGGTTCTTTCCAGACTCCTATTGATTACAATTCGGTCATGAAAAAAGCCATTGAGTTCTCGGACGGCATTATCTGCAACTCACCTTCTGTAGATCCGTCACTACCGGCTTATGCCAAGGAAAAAGGCATCAAGGTGCTTGATGGCAATGCCAGCACAATGAGTGCCGAAACAATAAACGATTTCTATAGCACAATCTGATCATTCTATGAATATCAAGACTACAGTTTGCAGTTTTCTTGCAATCCTGTTCCTCATATCATGTGACGACAACACATCCAAGCTGGGTACATCACTTACTCCGGATGATGATGCCATAACTGTCATCAAAGACTCCTGTTATGCAACATCCCGCACCATTCCGGCATCAGATTCACTTATTGTCATGACATCACAGTGCAACCTGGGCCAGTTCACGGAACAGGTAAGCGGCTCCAAGCTCCAGGCCGGATATATGACACAGTTGGGGTGCATGGAGAACTTCAGCATACCGGATTCCATCTATGGAATAGGCAATCATGCTTTTCCGCAATGGTTCATAGATTCAATAGGTGTCAATAAACCGTATTACGCCGAACTTAGGCTATATTACAAAAGCTTTTTCGGTGATTCAACCAACACCATCAAGATAGAGGTATTCCCATTGGACAAGATGCTTGACGGGAACACCATATATTACCCGAATACTGACCCGTCACTGTTTTGTGACCTTCAGCAAGAACCGTTGGCCAGCATAACCGTTTCCGGCTGGAACCTGCAGGAATATGATTCCATCCGCTCATCTACTAAGCATTATCCTACCATTACGATCCCGCTCCCGGATTCCATTGCAAGAACAATCCTTGAAGCATACTACAACCCTGAAACCCGGCACTATTTTTCAGATGCCACATCCTTCATGGAGAACATAATTAAGGGTCTCTATATAAGATGTACACAGGGTGACGGTACTATATTCTACATTGACAGGACAATTCTTGACGTTAATTTCAAATACATCACCTACGATGATGGTGAACCTAAGCTGGAATCGCGCATGGCTGAATTCTACGGCAATAAGGAGGTCATACAGTTCAACTGTTTCAAATGGACCGGCCTGGAAGAACAGTTGGCTGACAATGATTTCACCTGGATAAGGACTCCGTTCGGCCTTCTTACGGAGATAACGCTTCCCATAGACGATATGCGTGATGACCAGTATGTCCTGAATGCCGCACAACTGTGCATGTCAACCGCCAACACTCCATCCAGCAGGTTCAAGCCGTCAGTACCGTCCGTACTGATGCTTATCCGCAAAGACATCATGCAGTCTTTCTTTGGAAAGAACAGCAACATTGACAATTCCCAGTCTTACGCGGCAAGCTACTCATCAAAGTACGGCACATATACATTTGACAATATTGCAGCTCTGGTTGAGAAAGCATACAACGACAGGTTGAACTGGCTTCAGGATAACAACATGAAACTTGACGACCAGGGAAAGCAGGCCTACCAGACGGCATATCCCGATTGGAACAAGGTGGTTCTGATTCCCGTAACTGCAAATACCAGTTCCACCAACACCGTCATAAGCTACAGTCTGGATATAAAGATGCATCAGGTCAAGCTTTTGGGCGGACCTAATAACAAGATCAAGATCAAGACCATACGCTCCAAGTTCTGAGCAAACAGCATAATATTAACAGCCCCTTCTGTGACGTGACACAGAAGGGGCTGCTGCTATTGATGCTATTCTGCTATTTCTTAGGCTTCTCTGCAGCGGCCTTGAGCCTGGCCACCTTCTTTTCAAGAGCCTGTATCTTCTTGTCCTGATTGCTTATAGTGGTCTGGAAGGCATTCAGCTCCTCAGTGTCGATATCCTGTGGGAGGGCCCAGTTCACTCTCTGCAGGAAATCACCCAGAATGTTCATGTAGTTGGTGAACGCATCGTACGGCGACTCGTAAATTCCGCGGTCCATGGACACCGCATTGTTCTTGGTTGTCATGAAACGGAAATTGTTGCTGGCCTGCAGATAATCCCAGTCCTGACGGATATGCCTGTCATTAGCAAGAATCACACGCTCGCCAATAGAATACAGCTTATTGAAAGCCTCACGCTGCATCACGTTACCGAGCCAGCAGCTTATGTCACGCTCCTCATCGTTCCATGACATGGGATAAGGCACCTCTATCGATGAAACTGACTTGTGTGTCTTTATTACCTCCGATGGAGTCTGGAACCCTATTCCACGCTCCTTTGCTGCGGCAGGCAGATTACCCAGGAACTCAAGAATATTAGAACTGAGAGGCTGATAGATGCCCAGTGCACAAAGTTCCATGAAAATGTTGAACACGCCGTCCTCTTCAGGACTCTGTGATATCCAGTCCATGTACTTGTCGGCCATAAGCGGATATGCCTCCCATGAAGGATTGGAGAACCTGAGGCTTATGTCATCAGAGAGCTTGTAGTCACGGGTAAACACCTTAAGGTTGGGGTTAAGGGCGCAGTGATACAGGTAGTGCGGACTCTTCCAGCCCAGAATGTGCTTGGCACCTTCGGTAAGCATTCCCTTGAATCCCATATCGGCCACAAGACCGCCTATCTCATCGTCATAAATAAGGCTGGAGTTGCGGAATATCCTGGGCTTCTGACCGAACAGCTGGTTGATCTTATCGACCTGACGCTTCACCTCCTCGCGGAACGACTGCTCGCCATTGGGGGCAAGCGATGCCAGACCATGTGAATAAGGCTCTGCGATAAACTCCACACATCCGGTCTCATTCAGTTCCTGCAGCAGGTCAATGACCTGGGGTGCATAACGCTCCAGCTGCTCCAGGCCCACGCCCGACAGGGAAAGAGCCACCTTGAAAGCGCCCTCGCTCTTGCGGGCCATGTCAATCAGGGTCTTGAGAGCCGGTATGTATGAGTTCTCGGCTATGTTTGAAATACTCGTCTCATTGGCATAGTCATCATAATAGTAATGATCCGTACCTATGTCAAAGAAACGGTAACGCTTGAGATGGATTATCTGATGAATCTCAAAATACAGACAGATTGTTTTCATATCTTGCTCTTTTATTATTCTTCTTATTTGATTCCCAGCAGTTTCTTGTAGCGCGCCAGGATGCGCTCGCCCACCTTGTCCCAGGTAATGGCATCGACCTCTTTCTTGCCCTCCACCTTAAGGTACTCATATAGTGCCGGATAGTTGCAGATGGAGTAAATGGCATCAGCCATGGCGTGAATGTCCCAATAATCCACCTTTATGCACTTGTCAAGGATCTCGGCGCAGCCTGACTGCTTGGAGATAATGGTGGGTACCTCACACTGCATTGCCTCCAACGGCGAAATGCCGAAAGGCTCGGACACCGAAGGCATTATATAGACATCGCTGGCCTTGAGGCACTCGTAAACCTGTTTTCCTTTCATGAATCCGGGAAAATGGAAACGGTCTGCAATACCGCGGTCAGCAGCCATCGTGATCATGGCATTCATCATGTCACCGCTTCCGGCCATGCAGAAACGAATGTCATGAGTACGCTTGAGTACCAGAGCTGCGGCCTCTACGAAATACTCAGGTCCTTTCTGCATGGTTATACGGCCCAGGAAAGTAACCACCTTCTCATGCGGTTTCTTTTGCGGGACAATATCCTGGATCTCCTGCGGCAGAGGCTCTACGGCGTTATGCATTGTCGATACCTTGCGCGGATCCTGATGATACTTGTTAATGACAGTCTGGCGGGTAAGTTCGCTCACGCACATGATGTGGTCGGCATAATCCATACCGTTCTTCTCAATTGCATAGACCGTCGGGTTCACATTACCGCGGCTACGGTCAAAGTCAGTAGCGTGTACGTGGATTACCAGCGGCTTGCCGCTCACCTGCTTTGCGTGTATGCCGGCAGGATATGTGAGCCAGTCATGCGAGTGGATAATGTCAAACTCCTTGGTACGTGCCACCACACCGGCCACTATCGAATAGTTGTTTATCTCCTCATGCAGGTTATCGGGATAACGTCCCGAAAACTCTATGCAACCCAGGTCGTTCGTGTAGAGATTGCTGAAATCGGAGTATATATGGTCACGGAAACGGTAATAGTCCTCACTGTCCATCCATGGATAACGCTCCTTAAGCACACTGTTATCAGGGTTGCGCCATACCACAGGGACAGTGTTCATACCCACAATCTTCATGAAGCTCTGATCCTCATCGCCCCATGGCTTGGGCAGGCAGAAAGTAATGTCCACATTCCCCTGGTTGGCCAGTCCTCTTGTCAATCCGAAGCTGGCAGTTCCCAATCCGCCCAGGATATGGGGCGGGAACTCCCAACCGAACATCAGTACTCGCATATCTATTTATTGAAATTCATTAATCATCTTGATTGTTCTCAGTATCTCCGCCACATTCATTGCGAATGATACGGCTCCCCTGCCCTTGAACGGCGGATTGCCGTCAAACAGTTCGGGAAGTGAGCCGATACAGTGCGATGTCATCTCATCCTCATATCCTATCATCTGACGCTCCACGAATGAGAGACCGCTCATCTTGAACACCTTGAGATAAGCCTCAAAGTAGAATCCTGCCAGCCAAGGCCATGCGGTACCCTGATGGTAGGCATAGTCACGCTCGCGCTGCGGACCTACGTAGTTGGGGTTGTAACCCATGCTCTTGGGACTTAGTGAACGCAGGCCCTTGGGAGTAAGAAGCTCCTTGGTAACGATATCCACAACAGCCTTCTGCTGCTTCAGGTCCAGCGGAGAGTAATCCAGTGCGACAGCGAATATCTGGTTGGGACGCACGCTCCAGTCGGGTGCATCCTTATCGACATAATCAAACAGATATCCGTACTGGTTCAGGAAGGTCTTTACGAAAGCCTTGCCGGTATTTGCAGCCAGCGTCTCCAGACGTTTTGAATAATCAGGCTTGCCGAATTCCCGGGTCAGGTCCGCCACAAACATAAGTGCGTTGTACCACAAAGCGTTTATCTCTACCACATAGCCGGTACGCGGAATCACCGGCACACCGTTTGCGGTGGAGTTCATCCATGTGGAGGCTTTCTCCTTGCCGTTGATATGCACCAGTCCGTTGCTGTGCAGGAAGAAATTGTAGTGACGGTTATGACGCAGGAAATCCATTATCTCCGTAAGCAGCTTTCCGTACTTGTTCCATGCCTGCTCTCTCGATGTATATTTGGCATACTGCTGTATAGCCCATACAGCCCACAGCAGCACATCCGGATGCTCAATCTCATAAATCTGGAGCTTGCTTGGCACACCTTTGATAAAGTCACGTATGGCCTCCTGTGCGGTATTCATCACACTCTCAAACTCACCCACCTCTTTCAGGGACAGCGTAAGTCCCGGCAGCGAAATGAACATGTCACGTGCACGGCACTTGAACCACGGGTAACCTGCCAGCACGTAATGGTGACCGCCCACCTTGTTATGGAACTGGTGTGCGGCATTCTTTAAGCAGTGATAGAAATTGTCACGCGGTGTGCGCTCATTGGCCTCTACCGTAAAGGTACGTTTCAGACCCTTGGTCTTTACCTCTGACAGACCGGCCGAAAACACTATGCTCTCACCCTTCTTTATGGGCATCTCAAAATAGCCGGGCACGTAGAGGTCCTCATTGAACTCATATCCGCGCTCAAGCTCCTTGGAATACTCGAACTTGCGGTACCAGTCAGGGCGGAAAACAAACTCATTCTCTTTACTGAACTGCATATAGAGCTCCGGGTATCCGGGATACATGGAGGTCTTTATTCCGTTTTCCACCTGTTCATATTCCCGGCGGGCGTTGCTGTTCTCATGCGTAAACTGACGTACGCTGCGGAAAGCCAGGAAGGGCTGGAAACGCAGTGTCGTATCGGAATGCGCATCAAGAAGCGTATATCGTATAAGTATGCGGTTTTCATTGTGCTCAAAGAGTTTCTCTTTCTTTAGCAGCACTCCGCCCACACGATATATTGTGGTGGGTACCTTGTCACAGTTGAACTCACGTATGTACTTATGACCCTTAGGGCTGAAATTATACCCCCAATACTGGTGCAGGCCCAGGTTGAATTCGGCGCCATGCTGTATGACCGTTTCGTCAAGAGAAGACAACAGGACATGGTTTTCATCGTCCAGCTCAGGCAGAGGGACCACCAGCAGACCGTGGTACTTGCGGGTATTGCAGTCCACAATCGTTGTGCAGTGATAGGCACCCGAACGGTTGGTACGCAGTATCTCCCTTGGAAGCGTCTCTTCCAGATTGGTCATCAGGGTCTTTTCAAAACGCAGATAGCTCATTGATTTTGTATAAAAACTTATTTGTTATTCGATAATTCTGCAAATAAATGCAAAATATCCGTCCCTTAATAAAATTAGTAAACACAAATATAATCACAAAAAACTTTAATTGGTAACTTTGCGCGACAAAAAAGCAGTTTGTATAAAAAATACACTACATATATGAACAGGATCGTATCCAAACAACAGTTTTCAGAGAATGTTTTCAAGTTTGAAGTAGAAGCCCCGCTGATAGCAAAATCACGTAGGGCAGGCCACTTCGTAATCATCCGCATCGGAGAGAAAGGTGAGCGTATTCCGCTTACAATTGCTGACTCCGATGTAAAGCGCGGAACCATAACCCTGGTCGTTCAGCGCATAGGTCTTTCCACAAACAGGCTCTGCAAACTTGAAGTTGGCGATATGATCACCGACGTGGTAGGTCCCCTGGGCCAGGCCACACATATTGAGAAGTTCGGAACAGTGCTCTGCGCCGGCGGCGGTGTGGGAACTGCCCCCATGCTCCCTATCATCAAGGCCCTGAAAGAGGCCGGCAACAAGGTCATAGCAGTTCTTGCAGGACGCACCAAGGAGCTTATCATTCTGGAGGATGAGGTACGCAAGTATGCCGATGAGACCATCATAATGACCGATGACGGTTCATACGGAAACAAGGGTGTTGTAACCGTAGGCATGGAAGAGGTAATCAACCGCGAGAAGGTTGACAAGTGCTTTGCCATCGGCCCAGCCATCATGATGAAGTTCTGCTGCCTGCTCACCCAGAAATACAACATCTCTACCGATGTCTCACTCAACACCATCATGGTTGACGGTACCGGTATGTGCGGTGCCTGCCGTGTAAGCGTGGGAGGTAAGACCAAATTCGTATGCGTGGACGGTCCTGAGTTCGACGGCCACGAGGTTGACTGGGACGGCATGATGAAGCGTATGGGTGCCTTCAAGGAGACCGAGCGCGAGGAGATGAAGAAACTTGAAGAGTCTGTTGCAGTTGATGCTCCTGCTGCTGAGAAGGCTGAGTGCTGCTGCGGTGGTAAGGCCAAGGCTGAGGTTGAGCCCATTGAGGTTCTGACAGACCGCAACGCACAGTGGAGAGTTGACCTGCGCGGCACCATGAAACCAAAGGACCGCACCGCAATCGAGCGCTGCGTCATGAATGAGCTGGCACCTGACTACCGTCGTCACAGCCGCAAGGAGGAGGTTAACCAGGGACTGACCGAGGAGCAGGCTCTGCTTGAGGCCAAGCGTTGCCTTGACTGCGCAAATCCCTCTTGCATGGAGGGCTGCCCCGTAAACATTGAGATTCCTTCATTCATCAAGAATATTGAGCGCGGCAACTATCTGGCCGCTGCCAAGGTGCTCAAGCACACCAGCGCCCTGCCCGCTGTCTGCGGCCGCGTATGCCCGCAGGAGAAGCAGTGCGAGAGCAAGTGCATACACCTCAAGATGGGTAAGAAGCCGGTTGCCATAGGTTATCTGGAGCGTTTCGCTGCCGATTACGAGCGTGAGAGCGGCAACATATCGGTTCCTGAGGTTGCAGCCCCCAACGGCAAGAAGATAGCCGTCATCGGTTCAGGTCCTTCAGGCCTCTCATTCGCAGGCGATATGGCCAAGTTAGGTTATGATGTAACCGTTTTCGAGGCCCTGCATGAGATAGGCGGTGTGCTCAAGTACGGTATTCCCGAGTTCCGTCTGCCCAACAAGATCGTTGACGTTGAGATTGAGAACCTGCAGAAGATGGGTGTCAAGTTCGTTAAGGACTGCATCGTAGGCAAGACTATCAAGGTAAGTGAGCTTGAAGCTGATGGCTATAAGGGCATATTCGTAGGCTCAGGTGCCGGTCTGCCCAACTTCATGAACATTGAGGGTGAGAACCTTATCAACATAATGTCATCAAACGAGTACCTGACCCGCGTCAACCTGATGGATGCCGCAAGCAAGGAGTCCGATACCCCCGTAACCTTCGGTAAGAAGATGATGATAGTTGGTGGCGGCAACACTGCCATGGACTCTGTCCGCACTGCACTTCGTCTGGGTGCCGAGCGCGCCATGATCGTATATCGTCGCAGTGAGGAGGAGATGCCCGCCCGTCTGGAGGAGGTCAAGCACGCCAAGGAGGAAGGTGTTGAGTTCATGACCCTGCACAACCCCATCCGCTATATCGGCGATGAGAACGGTCGCGTCAAGCAGGCTGTCCTGGAGAAGATGGAGCTTGGTGAGCCCGATGCAAGCGGCCGCCGCAGCCCGGTTCCCACCGGTGAGACCATCACAATCGATGTTGATATGGTTATCGTTGCAGTAGGCGTATCACCCAACCCAATAGTACCCAAGTCAATCGAGGGTCTGGAGCTGGGCCGCAAGAACACCATCGCCGTAAACGAGAGTATGCAGTCATCAATACCTACAATCTTTGCAGGTGGTGATATTGTTCGCGGTGGTGCAACGGTAATCCTTGCTATGGGTGACGGCCGCAAGGCTGCCGCCAGCATGCACGCCTCACTTTCAAAGTAATCTAAAAAACGCACCTGCGTTTCCACGTGCGTGCTTCTGATACGCAGCTAAGATTCCAGCTGCACCCAGTAAAATTAAACCCTGACAGCAACGCGCGTCAGGGTTTAATTTTACCCGGCCGGAGGCCGGCAGAGTGGAGCGGTATGAAATACCGCGGAACGGGTTTGGGGCTGTAGCCAGCCCAAAACTAAAAAAATATCGTGTACCAAATACGCAGATAAGATTCCATCCAACGACTTTTGAGGCCAAAGGCCAAAAAAGTCAAAAAAAACCGAGCTGCAAAGCAGCGAGAGCCCGCCGAATGGCTTATTTCAGAAACGCAAAAAACACCGCAATAACCAGAAACACAAACGAAACCAGATGGTTCCAGTGCAGCGACTGGGTTTTGAAACAGAAGGCCAGGATAAGCGAGAATACTATAAGCGAAATGCACTCCTGGATGACCTTGAGCTGGACCAGATTGAAGGGGCCACCGTTTATATCGGATCCAATCCGGTTGGCCGGAATCATAAAGCAATACTCAAACAAAGCCAATCCCCATGATGCCAGGATAACAAGGATTAGCGGCCAGTCTGTAGTTATTTTCATCTCCTGAAGCTTGAGGTTGCCGTACCATGCAAAAGTCATGAAAATGTTTGAAGTCACCAACAGCAATACGGTTGCAAATCCTTTCATATTTGTCTCTATTATAAAATGCGGTGCAAAAGTAGCAAATAATTATATATCTTTGCCTGTATGAAATACATCAGAATCACCATATTATTGCTTCTGGTAAGCCTGGGAGTTTCATCGCAGACTCTCCAACAGGGCCGCACTTACTTTTCGCAGGGTAACTACGAGAAGGCCAAGCCCATAATGCTCAAATACCTTAAGCAGAAACCCGATGACGCCAGCCGGAATTACTGGTACGGAGTATGCTGCATGGAGACCGGCGAGCGTGAAAAGGCCGTACCGTATCTGGAGAAAGCGGCTGCCAAAAAGATATACAAGGCATATCGCGCGCTGGGCGAATACTATATGGACAAGGAGGATTACCAGCCCGCCATAACCAATTTTGAAAAGTTTGTAAGCGGCATATCCACCGACAAGGAACTGCACGACCCGGCACTGGAGGAGCGTTTTACCATTATGGCCGATAGCCTGAAGGCCCTGTTCCGCATGATACGCAACACCAACCGGGTATGTTTCATAGATAGTTTCAGGGTAAGCAAGGACGATCTGTTCAGCACATATATTATAGGGGAATCCACAGGCTCGCTGTTCCCCAGCGACGCGTTTTTTGATGACGGCAGCCAAGGCGAGGTTTTCCTGCCCGAGATGGAACAGAGCGTGCTTTACAGCCGTAAGGATACCGACGGACGGTTCCGCCTGTTCACCAAGTTCAAGAGTTTTGACCATTGGGCCGATGAGACTCCCGTAAACGGCCTTGACACTGACGGAGACCTGCGTTATCCATTCCAGATGAATGACGGCGTAACCATATATTATGCCGCCACCGGCAGTGAGTCTCTGGGCGGTCTGGATATTTTTGTATCACGCTACAACTCCGCCACCGGCCGTTATCTTAAGCCGGAAAACATTGGTATGCCTTTCAACTCCGAGGCCAATGACTATCTTTATGTAGTGGATGAGGCCAACAACCTGGGCTGGTTTGCTACTGACCGCCGTCAGCCGGAGGACACAGTCTGCATATACGTGTTCATTCCCACGGAGCGTAATCAGAAGTATAACTATGAGAACGGCGACACGCTGGCCATACATAGGGCGGCACGCATCACATCCATTTCCGATACCCAGTCTGACCTGAACGCGGTCCGTTCGGCACGTCAGCGCCTGACGCTGCTCAGATATGAACTGGCCGATAAGAATGAAAGCGGCTCATTCTCATTCATAATAGATGATTTTACGGTCTATCATGAGACAAGCGACTTTGAAAGTGCCGATGCGGCCAATTTATTCCAACGCTGGAATGAGCTGAAGCATCAATATGAAACAGATCTGGCTAAATTAAACAAACAACGTGACGATTATGCCGGAGCATCACGTCAGGAGAAAGATATGATGACAGAACAGTTGCTTGAATTTGAGAATAAAGTGCTCAAAGCCGAGCAACAGGTCAGGAAAATGGAGAACGACATACGTACAACCGAAATCAACTACCTAAACCGATAAGCCCTATGAGTACCTATTTTGCGCCATCCGAGCTGATTATAAATGATGACGGTTCATGTTTTCACCTGCACCTAAAGCCGGAACAGCTGGCCGACAAGGTCATCCTGGTAGGTGATCCCGGCCGCGTGGATCTGATTGCCTCCCTGCTGGACAGCGTGGAGTGCACCGTGAGCAACCGTGAGTTCCGCACCGCAACCGGACTGTACAAAGGGAAACGCGTCACTATCCAATCTACCGGCATAGGATGTGACAACATAGACATAGTAATGAATGAGCTGGACACTCTGGCCAACATAGACTATGCCACCCGCACAGAGAAACCCGTGCACCGCACACTTGATATAGTACGCATAGGCACATGCGGAGGCCTGCAGCCCTTCACCCCGCTGGGAACTTACCTTTGCTCGATCAAGAGCATAGGGTTTGACGGTCTGCTCAATTTCTATGCCGGACGTGATGAGGTATGTGACCTGGAGTTTGAGCGTGCGTTCGTAGCCCACATGGAGTGGTCCACCAAGAAAGGCGCTCCTTACGTGGCCAATGCCAATCCCGACCTGCTTAAGCGCATCATGACCGATGATGAAAGGATGGTGCCCGGAGTGACCATTGCCTGCAACGGATTCTACGGACCACAGGGACGTGTACTGCGCGCACCCCTGGCCGACCCCAACCAGAATGCCAAGGTGGAGAGCTTTGAGTACAAGGGCATGAAGATTACCAACTTTGAGATGGAGAGTTCGGCTGTAGCGGGACTGTCCGCTTTGTTGGGACACCGCGCCATGACAGTCTGCATGGTAATAGCCAACCGCTATGCCAAGGAGATGAACACAGACTACAAGCCTCTGATGAAGGAACTGATAATTCGTATCCTGGACCGCATCTGATTTTACAGTGACAGAGATTGACGATACCATCTGTGCAGTAGCCACCCGCCCTGGCGGTGCGCTGGGAGTGGTCCGCGTATCAGGTCCCGATGCCATACGCCTGACCGACAGCATATTCCGCTCCGCATCAAAGCATCCGCTTGCCAGCGCCCGGCCCTATTCTCTCTGCTACGGACAGATAGTTGACGGCACCGGTGCTGTAATTGATGATGTGCTGGTGAGCGTGTTCCGTGCCCCCCACTCCTTTACCGGACAGGACAGCACGGAAATATCTTGTCACGGTTCCGTCTACATACAGCAACAGGTGTGCCGCTTGCTGATAGATGCAGGTTGCCGTCAGGCAGAGCCCGGCGAATACACCCAGCGTGCCTTCCTGAACGGCAAGATGGACCTTAGCCAGGCTGAGGCTGTGGCCGACCTTATAGCATCCACATCGGCCGCATCACACCGTCTGGCCATGAACCAGATGAAGGGCGGATTCAGCCGTGAGCTGCGCTCCCTGCGTGACCAGTTGCTGCAATTCACATCACTCATAGAGCTGGAACTTGATTTCAGTGAAGAGGATGTGGAGTTTGCCGACCGCTCACAGCTGGAGCAACTGGCCGCTCAGATAGATGATATCATAACCCGTCTGGCCCAATCGTTCAGCACAGGCGATGCCATACGCAACGGAGTTCCCGTAGCAATCATCGGACAGACCAACACCGGCAAGAGTACCCTACTGAACCAGCTGCTGCACGATGACCGTGCTCTGGTAAGCGACATCCAGGGCACTACCCGCGACAGCATCGAGGACACCACCACCATTGGCGGCGTGCTGTTCCGATTCATCGACACCGCCGGCATCCGCCAGACCACCGATACCGTAGAGTCCATGGGTATAGAGCGCTCCTACCGCAAGGCCCGTGAGGCAAGCATCATTCTCTGGATGACCGATGAGGCCCATCCAGCCGATGCAGAGACAGAGAAAACCATAGGCGAGCTTTCAGAAGGAAAGCATCTGATAAAGGTCCACAACAAATGTGATAATGCATCGGCCATGCCCGCTCCCACAGATACGGACGTATGGATATCGGCCAAATACGGATATGGACTTGAGCAGTTGAATAACCTTCTGGTCAAGGCCGCCGCTATCCCGGAAATCAGTGAGCAGGATGTGATTGTAACCAACATGCGTCACTACGAATCCTTAATCAAAGCCCAAGAGTGCATCCGCCGCGTCCGCCAAGGCCTCAAGGACCGCATATCGGGCGATTTCTTGAGTCAGGACATCCGCCAGTGCATCCACCACCTCTCCACCATCACCGGCGACATCACCACCGACCAGATCCTTGGCAACATCTTCCGGCACTTCTGCATCGGAAAGTAGATTCTGCGTGGGCAAATAGCTGATTATCAGCAACTTATAACAATTTGGATAAACTATTACTAAAGCTCTCATTTTGAGGGCTTTTGTTGTGTTAAGCGTTCTTAATTGCTCTTTGTTATTCCGAGTTATTTTAGTTATATTTGTACCCTATTTCTACCCCGGAGCAAATTTTGGGGTAAATTTTAGGGGTCTTGACCGTCGTCTTTGGTGCTAGCGTGAGACAGGAAGAACGTGAAAAGAATAATACGTTTCATGATGATGTTTTATGGAATGATGATTGCATCGATGGCAACCATTCCGTTTTTGTTCTTCAGTTGTATTTCGTGTTTGCCTTTGCGCAGCTTTTTCGAGGTGAAGACGACGGACTGATGCTTTACTTCCCGCTGCTTGACAAAAGACACCTCACCCACGTGTTTGCCATCGACGAGTACCTCCATGGTGCCCTGCCCCATTCCTTGCGGTGCGATGATGCTGAATTTTCGGGCTTCAAGAGTTACGGTCCAAGTGTCACCTGCCTGGTTGCTGAAGGATAGGTCGTTGTTGAAATCGCCTTCATGGGTGTTGCAACGGCGGTCCCATCCGAAAGTGCGCACACCTGGGTCGTCATCGTTAAACCATGCCTTATCGTGACTGATTCTTACCACTTTATATCCCATTGCCAGCTTCATGTCTTGGATGCCTTCCGAACGCAAAGGCTCGCCCAGCTGAAGTGTCAATCCCTCTGCCGACTGGATGAAAGGAACGGCACGATTGTTCTCCACCAATTCCACTTTTGTAATTTTCCCTACAGAAGCAGATTGACTGGAGAGTGCAGGCAGGACGATGGGATCGGATGAGGGATGCAGGATGACGGCATAGATATGACCGCCCTGACGGGTATAGATTACATCGTCATTGCCCCAAACGTCGAATGGCCGTGCGCTGTAGATTGCCTCTTGGTTTATTTCTATCCAACGGCCCATGTCCAGGCATATCTGACGGGCTTCATCGTCGATATTGCCTCTTCCATGCTGGGTGATGTTCAGAAGCAGGCATCCGTTGCGTGATACGTTCTGCATGAGACGTGTGATTATTTCTTCTGCGCTACGATACTTTCCGCCTTGCTGATAATGCCATTCCTGCAGGCTCACCTCTGTCTGGAAAGGAAAAGCCATGATATCATCCTCAGTATAGAGTTCCGTACTCTTGATCAACGAGCGCTCAACGATACCAACCATTTCAGGGTTTCGCTGAAAACTGTTATATCGACCGCCGACGCCCTTGAAGGTTGCCACCACCTCCTTGCGTCCTTCTGTGCGTTTGTCTGCGATATTATAGAAATTGGTAATTATCTGAGGCGTAAGCCTTCCAAGCCCCATGTCTATGCCCAGATCTACCTGTGAGTCACCGGCGTGATCGTCAAAGTAGATCATATCAGGCTGATATTTGCGTATTGCATCATCCACGCGCCACATGAACTGGTTGGCAAACGGACTCTCCAAAGATTTGCGCCCGTCATGATGAACAGGCCCGTATAGGTCTTGTGGGTCCATTCCCTTCCACCACTTGTCCGAACCGTCGGCGTTGGGTTTGTATCCGTCGGCTTTTGTCTGCATGGCGTCGTAGGGAACACCGGCCATGTCACCCCGTTTGTCGCTGGTGTATCGGACCGGCATGAACTGCCCCCAGGTGCGGGCTGGTGTATTATGGAAACCTATTCCGAAAGGCATTCCATACTTTCTGGCCACTTGGGCCCAGATACCTACGATATCCTGATGAGGACCGATATTGACTGAATTCCAAGGCTGGTATTTGCTGTCCCAACAGTCAAAATTGTCGTGATGATTACCTAATGCCAGGAAGTAGCGAGCTCCCATCTTCAGGTAGAGCTGCATAAGGTCTTCAGGATCCCAAAGGTCTGTTTTCCAATCACGGCACAGTTCCTTATAACCATACTCCGAAGGATGTCCGAAATGTTCACGATGATATTTATATTGGGAATGACCTTCCATATACATACCTCGTGAATACCAGTCGCCATCCTCTGCCATCGATTGCGGATCCCAATGTGACCATGCACCAAGCTTTGCCTCCCGCCACCAGGCAGGTGCGTTATATTGACGGCTCAAGTTGTCCCAGTCCGTTGTATAACGTCCTTGTTCAATACTGAGGGGCGGAAGGTTCCAAATATCAACGGAATCCTGAGCCATTGCCGGCCATATCGATATTGCCAGGCCGATGACCGGGAATACTCTGTTTATTTTCATCGGTCGTAAAAATTATGTGGCGTTTCCTTTCTGCAAAGGTCCGAAACAAATAGACACAAGCAATTTACAATATTATCCAAAAATAGGACAATATTATGATTGTGACAAGTAAAATGTTTATTTATCCTATCTGAGTCATTAACGAATCGGAGTTTTTTTGTTTTTTTGACAACCGGTTTTAAAGATTGTCATAAACGATGATGCAGATACCGATAGAGTCAATGAACCTGATGATGCTGAATGTGGGCTGTGCCACGCATCACGCGGATTGGAACTGGCAGAAAGTGAGTTCTCCATTCATCCGTATTTTCTATATACTGGAAGGGGAAGCCATGCTTCATCTGCCGGAAGAAGATGTTAGGTTAAAGCCTGGGTTCATGTATATAATACCGGCTTTTGTCATTCATTCGTATGAGTGTCATGGATCATTCAAGTTGTATTATATACACATATATCAAGGATTTAAGAAAGAAATTGATTTACTGGAGTCGTATGAACTGCCTACTGAGGTTTGGGCCGGTAACAGTTACGAACTTTTGTTTGCACACTTATCATCACAGCATCCTGATGCCCAACTTCCGGGTTCAGATCCTAAGTGTTACGATACGTCGGCACAGACTTATGATTATGTGGAGCGATATATGAATATGGAATTATGGGAAAAGATGGAACTTAGAGGTTTCATGCTGATAATAATGTCGCAATTCATACGTGAGGCTAAGCCGCGTTTCTGGACATCCGATGAGCGCATGAAACGCGTTGTCAGACATATTCATGAACATATTGCCAATGAAATCAATGTAGAAGAACTGGCCGGTGTGGCATCGGTTTCCAAGACCTACTTTATCCGTCTTTTTAAACAGGTGTTCTCACAAACACCGGTTCAGTACATAAACAAAAAAAAGGTGGAACGGGCCCAATTGCTGCTTTTTACCTCCGATTGTTCGGTAAAAGAACTATCATACAAACTGGGATTCAGTGACCACAGTTATTTTATCCGTCTCTTCCATAAGATTACAGGCATTACTCCTCAGGAATATCGCAAACAACTTAAAGTGTAGTTTTTTTCTTTATGAATATGAGCAAGAAAATCTTCAGTTTACTATTAATGGCAGTGTGCATAAACGTGGCATCTGCAACGGATTTTATATCATTTAAGCGTAGTTCGATATCGGACGTGGAACTGACCGGTACATCCGATACGGTCACTTATGACCCTCATGACTGGAAGGGGGTAAGAATGGCTGTTGAGAATCTGCGCCAAGACCTCAAAGCCGTCACAGGCAGCGCGAATGCGCCTGTGGTAGTGGGCACCGTAGGGAAAAGCAAACTGGCTAGGAAGTATAAGCCGCAATCAAAAGAACTGCAGGGTAAATGGGAACAGTATCTTATTTTTACGGACAAAGGTAAACTTGTCATATTGGGTTCGGACAAGCGTGGCACCATCTATGGCATCTATGAACTGTCCAGGCAGATAGGAGTCTCCCCCTGGTACTGGATGGCTGATGCCCCCATTCAGAAACATGATCAGCTCTTTGCCAAAAGCGGCATCTATACGGATGGTGAACCTAAAGTGAAATACCGGGGTTTATTCATCAACGACGAGTGGCCGTCGTTCGGCACGTGGTGTAACAACCAGTTTGGTGGCATCAACTCTAAAGCATACGCCCGCATTTTTGAACTCATGCTCCGTCTGAAAGCCAACTATTTCTGGCCGGCCATGTGGGACAGCCGTTTCAACGAAGACGACCCTCTCTCGCCTCAGTTGGCCGACGATATGGGCATCGTCATGGGTACCAGCCATCACGAGCCGATGATGCGTGCTCACAAGGAGTATGTCAATCGCAAAGAGAGCATAGGAGCCTGGGATTACGCGACAAACAAGGCCAATCTGGACAAATTCTTTGAAGAGGGTCTGGAACGCAACAAGGCGTACGACAACATGATAACCATCGGTATGCGTGGTGATGGAGACGTGGCAATGGGTAACGGCGATGATGAGGAGAATATGAAAACGCTGAAAGATGTAGTGGATGGACAGCGCGAGATTATTGAGCGCGTGTATAAGAAACCGGCCAGTGAGGTTCCGCAATTGTGGGCCATCTTCACCGAGGTGCAACGCTATTACGATGCAGGCTTCACTGTACCTGATGATGTTACTCTCCTCTTCTGCGACAACAATTGGGGATACATCCGTCGAACAGGACCAGAGAATGAGCAGACACGCAAGGGAGGCATGGGTATGTACTACCACATCGACATGAACGGCGGTCCATGGAACGACCGATGGGTAAACACAACAACAGCAGCCAAGATTCGCGAACAGTTGAATCTGGCCTACCGGACGGGCATTGACCGTATCTGGATCATTAATGTAGGTGACCTGAAACCAAAGGAGATGCCTATAGACTTTATAATGCATTATGCCTGGAATCCGGACGATTATCCTGCCGACAAGATAGACCAGTACATGGTGGATTGGGCAAGAAGCATCTTTGGCGGTGAATATGCAAGAGAGATTGCTGACATAGTTACGGAGTATTCAAAAATGAATCTGGAGCGGAAACCTGAAGTGCAGAGCGTGGGTATCTATAGTGTTGAGACCGGTGAGGCACAGCGTATGTATGACCGTTGGGACGAGCTTGAGAAACGCACGCTATCACTCGGCAAGAAGATGCCTGCCGTAATGCATGATGCCTTCTATCAATTGGTGGAATATCCGGCTGTGGCAAGTGCCGGAGTGGCAAAGATATACCTGGCCGCTACCATGGGCGATACACTGACCATGAAAGCACTTTTTGAGCGTGACAAAATAATGACCGATAAGTATAATAAGGATATTGCCGGAGGCAAATGGGATGGTATGATGCTTGACAAGCATATAGGATACCGTATGTGGTCGATGCCAAATGATAATACACTGCCTCGGGCGGCCCAGCCTTCGGGCAAAACTGGCATAACTGCTAACGAGACAGCCATTATGGCGCATGACTATACACGCAGGACAGACACAGATGATGCCCGTTGGATATTCCTGCCCGGGCTGGGACGTGGCAAGGGTAATATGGGAATAGAGCCGGTAACTGCCCAGAGTCGTCCCAACGGTGATGGTGCCACATTGGAATATGACATCGACTTTGTCCAGTCCGGTAAACAGAAACTGGCACTAGGCATCCTGCCCACCAACGATGTCAACCCTGCGCGCGGACTCCGTATCGGTGTTCGTGTCGATGATGGCGAGATGCAGACCATTGATGCGCGACAAGGTTATGTGGACACTTTCAACGAATATACAAAAGAGAATATTGCGCGTTCAAAGGTGCTGAAACCACTACCTCGACCTGCAAGCGACATCTATCTGTCTGGCTCACGTCAACGGATGCGTAGCGAGATTTTCGACAACCTCCGATGGCTCAGCATCGATTTCGACATACCTACAGCAGGCAATCATACCGTTAAAGTTGTGATGATAGACCCGGAAATCGTAGTTGAAAAATTAGTCATTAATCCTGATAATGAACATCCATCCTATCACGGTAAAGAATAAACAATTATGAAGAAACTGTTATTCATAATCTCTATCGCTGTTATAGCGTCTTTGAACATTCTGGCTCAGGGCTATCGCAACCCTGTGCTTCCTGGCTTTCATGCCGACCCAAGTGTGTGTACAAACGGAAAGGACTTCTACCTTGTCAACAGCACATTCCAGTATTTCCCAGGAGTACCTGTGTTTCACAGCAAAGACCTGATACATTGGGAACAGGTAGGTAATTGCCTCTCGCGCAAGTCGCAGCTTGACCTCTCGGGGCTTTACACACAGAACCAGCCGGAACTAGGTTGGACAAATGCGGGCATCTATGCTCCAACCATCCGCTACCACGAGGGCCGCTATTACATGGTGACTACCATTTTCCCATCACGTCGCCATTTCTACGTCTGGACAGACGACCCATCTAAAGAATGGTCAGACCCCGTATTCATTGACTTTGCCCTCGGCAGTTGCGACCCTACGCTCTTCTGGGACGAAGGAAAATGCTATTTCTTATGGAAAGCGGCAGCAGACGAAACTCGGCCAGGAATCAAGCCGGGTGAAATCAACATCTGCGAGATTGACGTTCATACAGGCAAGCGTACAGGCGATGTCCATCACTTGGGAACGGGGCTCGGCGGACGCTATCCTGAAGGGCCACACATATACAAGAAAGACGATTACTACTATATGATGCTTGCTGAAGGGGGCACGGAACATGGTCACCATGTCAACATCTTGCGTAGCCGCTCTCTGTTCGGTCCCTATGAGCCGAATCCTGCCAACCCCATTCTCACGCATTTCAGCATGAAGATGCAGAACAGCAATATTCAAGGACTCGGACATGCAGACCTCATACAAGCGCCCGACTCCTCATGGTGGATGATATGTCTGGGGTATCGCACCAGCGGTTACCTCCTGCATGTGATGGGACGCGAGACAATGCTTGCACCTGTACGTTGGGACAAGGATGCCTGGCCTGTGGTCAATGGCAATGGAACTATCGCCATCGACATGAAATGCAACACTTTGCCTGAAGCCCCAATGCCCCTTGACCCTGTTCGCGAAGAGTTCAATTTCGTCAAGCGCGATGTACCTGCCGACAGCTACAGCAGCATCGGATTGCCCTGGGGATGGATGAGCATCGGCAATCCCGATTATTCGCGCTACTCACTCACTGAACGAAAGGGTTGGTTGCGTCTGCATCCTACTTCTACGCCTCTCGATGCAGCCACATCGCCCACTTTCGTGACAAGACGTCAGACTGAGCTACGTTTCAGTGCCACCACGCTCATCGACGCATCCCATCTGGCAGAAGGCTCTCAGGCAGGAATCACGGCCTATGCAGCCCCCCTGAATCATTATGATGTGATTGTGGAACGAAAGAACGGAAAACTATTTGCCCAGTCGAACATCCGTGTGGGAGCACTCAGTCATGCCGGCCAACCCGTTGAACTGAAAGACTCCCAGGCTTACATACGCATCAGTTCCGACAAGGACTATTACTACATGCAAGTTTCTACCGATGGCAAATCGTTCGCTACACTCGCCAAGATGGACTTCCGCTATCTTTCAACCGAGGTGATAGGCGGGTTCACAGGCGTGATGCTTGGCTTGTTTGCCCAGGGTGAAGCCGGATCTGCAGATTTTGATTGGTTTGAATATACAACAGAATAAAGCAAGGAGCGTCATGTAGATATGGGGATAATCGCCATGTATTTGATGCTCTGTAGAATGTTTTTACGAGTTCCACGATTCCGCGTAACATTTGATTTGTGTGCCGTCCAAAAAAGAAAGAGAAAGGGGCAGATAAGTTTGAATATGTCCTCATTCGGAGTGGAATAGCACTTCTCAGCCCCAACACTGTCCATGATAGCCGGAACATCATCCTTGAATACACAGGCGCCGGTTTTCTGGCAGGACAGGCAGCCGATGCAGAACTTGATTTCCTTTCATTTCAGGGAGATGAGTTCCACCTCATTTCCCACGCTTTTCGCACCTTCGGCGAACTGCTCCGCCAGGGCATGGCTGTTGGAACCCGGACGGAGACTGGTGGATATGACAACAACTTTTTTCATCAGATCTGGCTGTTGGCTTTAATCAGGTCTGCCAAGCTCACGTTCGGATTGCGGTAGCGCGCGTTCCGGTTCGGCTCCTCCGGCTCCGGAGGGGTCGGGATGATGGAGATGGCCTTCTGCGGGCAGTTGTGGACGCAGGCCAGGCAGTTTTCGCAATCGCCTTCAGCGACGGAATGACCGTCGACCACCTTCCAGGAGCCGTGCGGGCAGACCGACGTGCAAACACCGCAGCCGATGCAGGCATCGGTGGCGAAGACGATCTTTTCGGAACGAGTGACCGTAGGCCGCTTACGGTCACGCCCGGAGGAACGGTAATATCCCTCGCAGATCATCCTGTCCATCTCGGTGACCGGCAGGATGTAATTTTCGCGCTTGTCGATGGCCGCGAGAACGGCTGCAATCTTTTCGGGAATCAGCTGATTCTTCGGGTCCGCCTTCTCCCTCTCCGCATCAAAATACGGCAGGTAGGTATCGACCATCTGGATCGTATTGATGTAATTCATCTGGAAACCGTTCTCCTTGGCCAGGTTGTCCACGAACTCCGGAAAGATCGTACTGTGGGCGCCGAAAGTGCCGACGGTGAAGAAATAATCGGCCTTGAAAGTGGAACGGGCGATGAAGTCCTGCACGATGGCCGGCGGGATGAAGCAGTAGACCGGGCAGACGAAGCCGATTTCTTCCGCCTCATAAACAGGATTCTCATTGTGGATTTCCTGCGAGATGCTCAGCAGCGTGCCCTCTTCTCCGGCAATCTGCCGTGAAACATAAAGGCTGTTGCCGGTGGCGGAGAAATAGAAGATCAGGCGTTTGATCTTCTTTTCTTTCCGGGTGTTTCCGCAGGCGGGAAGGGTAGGCATGCAGGTCGCAAGGATGCCGAGGCCCAGCACCTTGAGGGCCTTTCTCCGATTGATGGGGCGATTGATATCCATACTGGCTTGATTTTTACAAAAGTAGCGCGTTTCATCTGAAACGGCATAACACATTTTTGCCCATTATTAACCAATTTCGCAGATAATCATTATATTTGTCAAACCTCCAGAGACTCACACGCATGAAAAAGGTTTTACGCATAACCAATCCGAATGACTATGCGGCTTATGTCAACGCTCCCCCGCTTCATCCGCTTGTATGCATCCTCCGTTATGAAGAACTGGGGCTCTTCCGCCGGAGCCTGAACC
>Ga0265298_10000680_pt1 | contig 49753 bp, 68 predicted proteins | sample AusTroGonzalo_MG_3_FD_193486 | JGI IMG/M metagenome (GOLD analysis project Ga0265298, IMG submission 193486) | Bovine rumen microbial communities from tropical cattle in Woodstock, Queensland, Australia - Gonzalo_01 | ecosystem: Host-associated > Mammals > Digestive system > Stomach > Rumen ...
AGGTTACATTAAAAGACTTGCACAGGACATCGAGAAGATTAAAGACAAGAAAGGTCGTCTTGATGAATTCTTTGCTTATCGTGCTTTCAAAGAATGCGATGGTAAGCAGGTGGAATTGCTTCACAAACAACAGGAAATTATGGAGCAGTTAATTGCGGTAATGGAAGAAAGATTCAAGTATGAATTGGAACTCCATCCACAGTTTGAAGAAGAAGCCGAAAAAAGGGTTGACGACGCAGACGATTGCGACGACAGTGAGGAAACTACTGAAGAATAATTGACACGAATATCAAACGTGTGTTATAATGTTTCTTGAGGTGATTGAGATGGTGAGTGATGAAAGAAAACAGGCTATGAAGAAATACAGACAAGCCAATGCGGACAAAATCCGTGAACAAAGACATCAATACTATCTTGAGCACCAAGAAGAAATTAAACAGAAATCGAAGCAGTATTATCTTGAAAATAAGGACAAGATGGATACTGCTTCCCGAATTAGAGGAAGAGAATGGCGAAGACAGGAACGCAGGGCAGTGATAGAAGCCTATGGCGGAAAATGTGAGATTTGTGGTGAGAGTTTCTACCCATTTCTTACAATCGACCATTCTTTTAAAGATGGAGCACAGAAAAGGGCTGAATTTGGTCGCAAGGATAGTTGTGCAAGAACAATCCACGACCTTGTGAAGCGTGGCTTCCCGAAAAATGAGGGAATCCGAATTTTGTGTTTTAATTGTAATTGCTCTCGTCTGTCAGACGAAGAGTTAAATAGACATTATGCACCGAAGAGTGCAAAGGAGTAAAATTATGGCAAGTAATGTCGAAACTATGATGTATGTCGGAGAAACTCCGTGGCACGGTCTTGGAACAAAGGTCGATGAAGCACCCGATTCAGCAACTGCTATCAAGATGGCAGGCTTGGATTGGCAGGTAACACAGGAGAATGTCCGTGTTGGTAGAAGTGTGGTAGATGGTTATAAAGCCAATGTCCGCTCTTCAGATCACAAAGTATTGGGTATCACTTCTGACAAATACGAAATAGTGCAGAATGCAGATGCTTTTGCCTTTACAGACGCAATGATCGGAGCAGGTTGCAAATACGAAACTGCAGGATCTTTGAAAGAGGGCAAGATCGTTTGGCTTTTGGCTCTGACCGATCAGAGAAAAATCTTGGGTGATGATATTAAGCAGTATCTCACATTCGTTAATGGCTTCGACGGAAAGACACCTGTTAAGGTATTCGACACTTCAACTCGTGTAGTTTGCTCTAACACATTGCAGTTGGCTCTCTCGGGAGCAAAACGTGTTTGGTCTTTTGAACATTCGACAGGTGTGCAGGACAGACTTCGTGAATTCCAAATCACAATGACAAATGCTCGCAACTATATGGACAATTTGGAGAAGTTTGCTGAAGAACTTCATAAAAAGACCATCAACAAGAAGCAGTTGGAAGAAATTCTGACACAGGTTTATGGCGACGAAGACGAATTTGCCGATCAGAAAATGAAGCAGGAGCGAATTCTTCGCCTTAAAAAGCGTGTTATTGATGTTTACAATGACACTGACGATCTGCAGAATCATCGTGGCAATGCTTGGGGTCTTTACAACGCTTTCGCAGATGTTGCAGGGCACGGAACTCCAACCAATAATAAGGGAGCAGTCCGAGAACGCAGATTCCTGTCATACATTGACGGAAACAAACTCTTGGCTTCAGCACAGAAAGCAATCTTGATGGTTGCATAAATTATACAGGGGATACTTGACAAAATGGTATCCCCTGTGTTATAATAAAAGTATCGGGCACGAAGTGGCTCAAGGAGATACTAATGAAAAACGCTTATCAGAGAAAGGGCAAATTTGGGATTGAATTTTTGATTCCGACCAAATACCTGCCTATCCTTCAGAAAAAGGAAACCGAGAAAGCCATCTGTTGTGGTGAGTACACAGGTTTCTACTACAAAGACGGAAATCCGCAAATTCAAATCTTTGGTTTCGTTCCGAAATCACAAATCGTTAACATTAATGGTGAGCAGTGCGTACCTGCTTGGATTCTCGACAAAATGGGTGTTACAGATATGCAGTACACTCGTTGGATCAATTCAGATTATGCTCATAGAGAGTGGGAAATTAAGGAGGTGTAATATGAGCAAGGCATACGAAGCAGTATTTAGATTATCAAATGGACAGATCGCTCGAAAATTGGTCTGTGCAGGCAATCAGTTGGCAGTCAGAAAGGAAATTCGCAGACTGTTCCCAAAAGCAACATTTCTCGGATGCAGAGAATTATAGGAGTGTGATATGACAGTAGCAGAAGCATTACAGGTCGCAATCGACAATGCAACAAATCCAAAGATTAAGGCTGTTTACCGCAAGTGGTACAACAGAATGACTATCAAGCAGGCTAGCGTTGTAATGACTAAAAAGGAAGAGCAGGCTTGGCTTAAGAAGCACGTAGGGGGTGCAAAATGACGACAGAGCAGATTTGTACAAAGTGCGGACAGATTTTCCTGCGATCACTCTATCACCCACAGATTACAGTATGTCCTAGTTGTAAAGAGGGCAAGGGTCGAAAGCATTGCATTTATTGTGCTCGTTCACATAAAAAAGAGGGTGACCTCTACTGCGACAAGCACAACAAGATTGTTACTAGTTGTTTGAGTTGTGATGATTTCATACCCGATTTCTTTACCGAAGCACAGAAAAAGGAAATCGCTTCTACGCTCGAAATGATCGGGGGTAAAAGATGGATATAGTACAGGAGATTGAGCAGGGTCTTGGAAAAGACCGCCTGCAGAAACTCAAACGCAATGAGGACAACTATCAGATCTTTTGGCTCGGTGTCTTGGAACACCGACATTCTGTAGACAAAAATAGAGATCCGATCCCTTATCTGATTTCCTGCGGATACGGAGCAATAGCCAATGCACGTCTTATGGAAAACACACGACAGAAGATAAGGGTCTGTGACAGATGTGGCAGAGAGTATTCTTATCGATACAGTTACTGCCCACATTGTCACGAAGAGAGCAGGACAGAGCCACGCATTTTTTCTACTAGTCTGAATGATGGCTCTGAATGGGAATTTGAGAGTAGGAGTGGAGAGGACAGTTTGATCCTTGATATGGATCTTGTCCGCTTCGTGAATTCCCTGCACGGAAATGAGCAGTATATTGCTAGACGTTGGCTCTTGGACAGGGCTGACCTCAAGTATGACAATCACTGCAAGCAGATCGCTCTAGAATTGGGTTGTTCCGCTCCTTATGTGGCTCGGGTCAAGAAATCAATCCGCAACAAATGGAAGTTAACGCAGTAACTTCTTTTGTATACATAAAATAAATAGGCTCGAAGTAGCCTAGAGGAGATTAAAATGAAAGTAGATGTACTTTTGGACTTGTCCTTTGGCAGTAGTGCGAAAGGTCACGTAATTGAAGACTTGCTGAAACATCGCAAGTACACTGCTAGTATCCGTACAGGAGCAACGAATGCAGGACACTCTCTTTCTTACAAAGGAAAGATGTACAGTGTACAGACAATTCCTTGTGCTTGGGTCGATCCTAGTGTGAAGTTGTTTCTTGGAGCAGGGTGCTTCATTGAGAAGAAACTCTTAGAAAAAGAGATCGCAATGATAAACGATGCTATGCCCGAACAGGACATCAGAGATAGGCTCTTTATCGATTACAGGGCAACTATCCTTGAAGACCAAGACATACAGGCAGAAAATGATGGGGTGGGAATGAATAAGGAAATGGGATCTACTGCACACGGTTGTGGTGCTATCCTTATTCGCAAACTGTGGAGAGGTCACAATCACGAAGTGTCACACAGAATGGCTGACGAAGCCGAATACGCTGAAAAGATGGGCTTGAAAGTGGTTGACACTATCAAAATGCTCAATGAGGGTGATGAAACAGTGCTCCTTGAGGGAACACAGGGAACTATGCTCTCAATTCACACCACACCTTACTATCCATATTGTACTACTCGTGAATGCACTGCAAGTGGTTACCTGTCAGAATGCGGTTTCTCTCCTTTTGATGTACGTGATGTCATTGGAGTTATCCGTTCATTCCCAATTCGTGTACACGGAAATTCGGGTGCGACAAGCGGTAAGGAACTTACTTGGGAAGAGATCTCAATGATTTGCGGTCGTGAAGTTACTCCCGAGAAGACCACAGTTACAAAACTCGTACGTCGTATCTTCACATTCGGTGATGAAGATTACATTCACGCAATCCGCATTAACAAGCCGACAAAACTTGCTCTTTCTTTTGCAGATTATCTTGCTCCCGACATCTTGGACAAGACTGATATGGCTGATATCGATCCGATGTCACGTGATATCCTGCAGAATTTTATCGACAAATTGGAAACAGATGGCAAAGCCCCTGTTTTTTGGGTAGGCACATCACCTACAAAAGCCATTATCCGCAATATGGGGGTGTAATATGTGGGGAGATTTTGCAGATTCATCAAGTGGTGTAACCTCTAATCTCGGCTATGTCGAAGAGGGAAACGTTAAGAAATTCAAATTCACCACACAGGCACAGAGAGTCAGATTCCTTACTGAAGATGTCGACGTTGAACAGATTATGTCTGAACAGAAAATGACACGTGAGGAAGCAGTAGATTACATCAACCGCACGATCGGTCGTGAAAAATGGCTTGCCCCGAAATCGTTTTGGGAGCATTCAGTTAAGTCTATTCCAAATCAGCGTTTCTTCAGCACAATTGCCTGTGTTGGCAAGACAGGGTGTTTGTGTTGTGCTGAAAATGAAGTGGCACGTGAAAAGGGAGTTACCGAAAACAAAATGCTTCCTTATCCTGTCCGCAAACGCTTCATTTGTCCTGCTTATGTTTATGACCTTAAGATGGTCTTGTACGTAGTAGGAGCAGAAGACTTCTTCAGCAGTATAGCAAAGTACATTGAGAAGAATGGATCTGATATCGATTTCGAACTCTCTAAAGAGGGCAAGGGATTTGATACCACCTATAGTGCATTCTTCTTGGGTAAGGCAACAGAGAAATTGCCGAAATTGGAAGTGCTTGCCCCTGCAGACTTGGATCTTTTCTGTGGAGAAGAGGAAGCACGTCGCAGAATGACAGGTGGAACATCTAAGCCTAAATCTCCTGTTCACGGAGAAGAGCCGAAATCCTTTGACGATATGGAAAAGGTAACCACCGACGAGAAGCCATCTGAAGACGTGGAATTCAAAATGCCATTTGGTACGCATAAGGGTAAGACCTTTGCAGAGATTGAGCAGATCGATGGTCGTGACTACATTAAATTCCTGTCGGAAAACAGTGTAGGCACAGTGCAGATTGAAGCAGAGAAATATCTCAAGAAATAGGAGGATTGGGGATCGAAAGATCCCCTTTTGTGTATATGGAAACTAAAATCGATATAGCAGGCATTTATGCTCAAGTCAAAAAAGATGTCGGCATTGAAGATCCTGCTCCTATTTCCTATGTTATCCCAACAGGCTCTATCGCTCTCGATAGGGCTTTAAAGATAGGTGGATATCCTGCAGGTCGTGTAACTGAAATCTACGGAGCAGAGCACGGTGGTAAATCTACTCTTGCGATGTCGGCTTGTGTGCAGGCACAGAAGATGGGTCTTCCTTTTGGCTACATAGACAATGAAAATTCTCTTGACTATGAGTATTTCAAAACTATGGGTATTAAGGGAGAAGCCAATAAAGATTGGATACACCTTACTCCCGACACAGGAGAGGGAACTTGGAGAGCATTGGAAATGCTCGTGGACAGGGGTATCAAATTGATTATTGTGGACAGTGTATCGGCTATGACACCCGAAGCAGAATTGAAAGGTGATTTTGGTGAAGCACAGATGGGATTGCAGGCTCGTATGATGTCGCAAGGCTTCAGAAAGACCATTTCCAAGATCGCTCAACAGGAAGTAGTAGTAATATTCATCAATCAGATCCGAATGAAGATTGGTGTGATGTTTGGAAGCCCCGAAACCACGACAGGCGGACAGGCTCTTAAATTCTATGCTTCTATTCGTCTTGACGTAAGACAGGTTGGCGACCCAATAGAAGAGGGTGGCGAGCAGGTTGGTAAATATAGCAAGGTCAAAGTGGTAAAGAACAAGTGTGCAGTACCTAATGGGATTGCTCTTGTTCCGATCATTTGGGGTAAGGGAGTAGATAGGGCTTCCGAAATTCTCGATGAAATGCTTGCTAAAGGTGTAATTACCAAGAGTAGTAGTTACTTCACCTATAAAGATGTAAAACTCAATGGAAGAGCCAATATGGTAGCCTATGTTGATGGTGCTATGGAAGAATTTGAGAAATATTTGGAGAAGAAAAATGGAAAAGATGGATCTAAAGAAAAGTAGATCTCTGATGTATGTCAGAAGATTGAACTATGAAAGATGTAACCGATATGAAAATGTAGCAGAGCATTCATTCTATGTTGGTCTTATGGCTTATCAGTTAGCCTGCAGTATAGGTCTTGATGAAGCCGAAGCCCGATACTGCTTGAAGATGGGTCTTATGCACGATCTCCCCGAAGCAGTGACAGGTGATATACCATTCCTCACTCGTCGTGCTATGGGCAAGGTGGCTTGTGCAGGTATAGACGAACTTGGAGCACAGGAAATGGGTGTTAATCTCGGAACAGACCGACAGACATTGGAAATCGTGCAGATTGCTGACGCTTTGGAATTTGCTTTGTATCTGAAAGAAGAAATGCATTCGGGTAATTACAATTTGCAGGACATCTATGCAGAAACACTTGGCAGACTTGTACCTTATCTTGAGGGTTACTCGAAATACATCTGTGGTATACTACAAATGGACAGTGATACGATTATCAAGAAGTCTAAGGAGTTACCAAATGCAATTAAGCACTGACAATGTAATGGATCTTTCCCTTGATGAAATCCGTGACATTTGTTTTGGATCGATACCGACACACGAAAAGTCGTTGACTATCGATCCACAGGAATATGTCACATTGTTGGGTCAGTATCCTGCTCTGTATCAGTATTTCTCTGAAATCTATGTCTATCTTATTGCTCGTACTCGGGCTTTCTCGGAAGCCAAGAATACAGTGGGTAAGATCAAGGCTATGGATCGCAGAGATTGTTTGGAGCAGATACTGAAAGTTATCAAATTTGAATATGATGGTCTTAGTAGAAAGACTACTGTATTAAGTTTGGAGGGTGTAGATGGCTAGTAGGGTAAAGAGAACTCGGGGCAGTATTAAGAAGAGTAACGAACGTTACTTCTTTGGGGTATTGGTTTCCCTGTGTAATCAGAAGTTGAGCACTCGTATTGGGTATGCTTTTGACATTATCTTTAAGAGGTATAAATATGAAAAGGGCAATTGATGTGGTGATTGACATTCACACCAAAGACGAAATTGAACGTCTGAAAAAGGATATTCGGCAGAAATGTGAGCAGATTTCACAGTTGTACGCAGATAGAGATATCTACTACAAAGAGCCACAATTCTTTCGAAAAGAGGGAAAGAAACTTATTCCTATTGAATGATTGCAGGGCAGGGTAAATCACCCTGCCTTTTGTGTATACAAAAAGATATGACAGTAGAATGTGAAGAACTTATTAAAACATTGGGGTTTGAGCAGACTGAATTTAAAACAGTTGAATATATGCTCACTCGGGCTTCTCCTATGCGGATTGTGCAGGCGGTGAAGCGTTATAGTAAAGGACAGAAACACAATGCAGAATGGTATCTACCTCTCTTTAAGAATGGCTATATTAAGTCAGATTATGCATTTGACTGTTCCTTTGATGAAGATTTTTGGAAAGCCTATCAGATTTTTGATAGCGTGTGTGAAATACACACGTTTGACTTGTCTTACATAGACGCTATGAGAGTTTCTATTTCTAGAATAAGGAAAGCCCTGCGGACAAGTCGGGTAATGAATGTGCATTATGTCTTCAAGGTGTGGCAGGACACACAGGAAGATAAAATAATAAACAATGCTGACAAGATTCAGCAAGTGTTTAAATCAAACGTTGCAAAGGTGGTGGATTTATGATTAGACCAAAAGGAACTGCAGAATTGGAAGAAAGGACAGGCAAGAACGCAGAGGATTTCTTAGACGATCCATTTGATTTTATTGAAGACTTCGAAGAAGACGAAGATCCCGAAGACGACAGCGAGGAATTTGAATGAAAGACTTTCTTGAATACCTGCAGGAGCAGGGGATTGTCCTCACTGAAAGAGGAAATCGGTGGTGGGCTTCCTGCCCATTTCACCCCGACAGTAATCCGTCGTTTACAGTTTCTCGCAAGGACAATGGTTATGTATGGTACTGTTATTCTTGTAAGAGAGGTGGCGGTGCGGTAGATTTTATTTCAGAGTTTAAGCAGATTCCGAAATTTGAAGCCCGAAGAGTGTGGGCAGATTTGTGTGGTATCAAACTCAACACGGAGCGTGAAGCCATTACAAAACTGTTTGACGATCTTCCTTATCATCAATATCTTAAGGATAGGGGCATTACAGAGGAAACTGCAAAACGCTTCCACGTAGGATATGTATCAGATTTCGGAGATTGGATTTCTAAAGCAGGACTTGATCGTGCACAGGCTAGAGATTTGGGAATCTTGGAATGTGACAATTCTATCGTATATCCATTCTATGATGAAGAGGGTGTCTATAAGATGGCATTCCGACCTATCGACCATAAGGAATATAAGACTTCTTCAGAGAATTCGAAATTCTTCCGTCGTGGAATGTGGGGTTGGCAGACTGTAAGACGCAAAGACGAACTTTACATCTTTGAGGGATATCACGACGCAATGGTGGCAGTGCAGGCAGGCTATAATGCTATCTGTGCCTGCGGTACGGAAATTCACGAAGATGGTTGGGCAGAAATAGAGCAGTTTAAAATACAGAAGATTATTGTTTGTCCCGACGGAGATCTTGGTGGACAGGGTTGGTTGGACAGAATTGTACGCAAAGCCCCACAAGATCTGTCATTAGAAGTCATAGCCTTGAAGAGTGGTGATCCCGATGATTGTATTCTTGCAGGGCAGTTTGATAAGCAGAAACGTTGGAATCCTTTTGAATGGTATCTTACTGCGAAATATGGCTCGGTGGCTGACCTCGCAGGAAAGTGCTCAATGCTTAAGGAGAGTGCAGACGTTTTCAGCCGAATGTCGGCTACTGATAAGGCTCTTGCTCGGGATTGGTACGCAAAGACCTATGGAAGCGATGAAGCCTTAATCAATTTGAAGATTGATGAAAGACACGATATCAATGCAGAGCGGATAGTTATTGCAAATGCATTGTGCTCGAATAACGCAAAGTTGGATTGTGTTAGAGAACTCCGTGCCGAATATTTCACAGGAGAATTCTTTCAGTCCATCTTCCAATATATAGCATCGCACGAAGAGGTGTCGATACAGATTATACTTACTCTGTTCCACATAGATTTTTCAGACAGTGTGGACTTGGTGAATTATTCAAAGTTTATAGAGATTGTCCGCAAGAACGGAGAATCAAATGTGGTTACAAGACTTCTCAAGACTGCAGATCCTACCAACATTCCGAAATTGGTGGAAGATCTGTTCAAGGTGTCAGACAATATAGAAGTTAAGAATGGTGAGGATATAGTCCGCTCCACTATGAAAGCAATTAATAATCGTGTTAACAATCCCGATGTACAGGGAGTGGAGATTAAGGAATTCCCGATACTCAATCATACACTTTTGGGTTGGAATCCTAACAAGTTGGTGCTCCTGTCGGGAAATTCGGGTCACGGAAAGACTACAGTAGCCTGCAATTTCATCAACAATCTTGTAGATGAGTATAGGTGTTTATTCTTCTCGCTCGAAATGACAGAAGAAGAGATAATGGAGAAGATTATCACTATGAGAAGTGGAGTGCCATCGGCTAAGATTGCTACAGGATCTTTGGAGCAGTTTGAATACGATAAGGTGGTGGAAGCGTCTTCTTCTCTTATGCACGGAAACTTGCAGATTATTACAGGCGACAGGGATCTGTATAAGATAGTGGCAGTGGCTAAGGCTCTGATTTTGCGACGTAAGATCCGCTTCATTTTTATAGATTACATACAGTTGATTACAATGAAATCTAGAATGGACAGATGGGAACAGTTAGCAGAAATTACAAAGACCCTTAAGAATCAGTTGTGTCCGCTTGGGGTTACAGTCATAGGTCTTTCACAGTTGAAACGATCAGCCCTGCAATCTGACGTACCCGACGCAAATGAGCAGGCAGGAGCATATGCTATGGTGGCTGACGCTGACGTTGCTATAGCAGTAAGGAAGCAAGATCCCGAAGAGAATGATGGATCTAATTTCCTCATTAACGTTTCTAAAAACCGATTTGGTTGGGATCAAGTACAGATACCGTGTGACTTTGACCGCACAGTACAGGTGATTAAAGAGATTAATGCTCAATAATTGCTTGTATACTTAACAATTAGAGGTGAAATATGGATAAGATAACATTTATTAATGAAACATCGGAATTGGCTGAAAAGTTTGCTTTTCTGTTCGAGCGTTTTACAGAAGACAGACCGCAGTATTTCGGTAAGACTGACGCACAAGAGCCTATTTGTATAGGCAGTATCTCCGCTTCTATACAAGGTGGAGAATTGGCAACATTGGAAGTTTCTGTCGGATCTAGCGATTCTTCTCGTAAGATCGTACTCCGTAAATATCCTAGTTCTGACGACGAATGGAGCATTGAAGACAAATGAAAATTTTTATCGTAGGATACCCACTTTCGGGTAAATCAACAATTGGCAAGGAACTTGCAAAGAAACTCAAGTGTCCATATTTGGGTACAGGGGCTTATGCTCGTTCTTTGGGTATGACATTGGAAGCGTCAATCAAGGAAAAGGACTTCTCCGAAGATTTTAATGACGCTATTGAAGCCAAAGTATGGGAAACACTGCAGAACAGGGATTGCGTTATTGACGGATACCCACGTTCTGTGGAACAGATTACCAAGATCCTACCACTACAGGACAAGCGTGTAATCTACTGTTGGGCAAATCCTGTAGTAATTGCAGACCGCTTAAAGAAGAGAGCGTTAATAGATGGCAGACAGGAAGACACTGATGAAATAGTTGCTTCTCGTGTCCGTGCTTCTATTGCTCTGAAAAAGGAACTTGAGCAGTATCTTCCTCTTGAGGCACTCGACACAGGTAACAAATACGACGTAGACCAATTTTGGAGAACAATATGAGAAAGTTAATCGGTAAAATAATAGAGTGGTTTCTTGATTATCCACATACAGTAAAATTTACAAATGACGGATTGGGTCAGAAACCCGACCATAAATATGCAGGTGACGCAGGGTATGACCTTTATTGCTCTCGCACTACGAAGATTGCTCCCCATTCGAATATCAATGTTCCTAGTGGGGTTTGCATTCAGTCAGACGACCGATTGTGGTTTGAACTTATGCCACGATCTTCTACTATGAGGAAAAAGGGTCTGCACGTTATCGAAGCAGTAATTGATAACGATTACACAGGTGAGATGTTTGCTTGTGTTTACAATCCATCTGACGAAGAGAAGATTGTAGAAAAGGGAGATCGCATTGTGCAGATTGTTCCTCATAGACTTATTCGTTGTAAATTCAAGTATGTTGAAAAACTTGGCAATCGTGATCGTGGTAATAATGGCTTCGGGAGTACAGGCAAATGACAAATCTCCACTTACATACAGAATACTCAATGCTTGATGGGCTGATAAAGCCCAAAGAACTTATGAAGAAACTCAAGGAGATGGGTCATACTGCTTGTGCTATTACTGATCACGGAAGCGTGGCAGGAGTGGTAGAATTTTGGAAAGAAGCCCGAAATGCAGGCATAAAGCCGATCTTAGGGAGTGAATTTTATCACGAAAGAGGTGGGCAGGAGAATTATCACTTGATAATGCTTGCCCGAAATCTTGAGGGTTATAAGAATTTAATTACTCTCAACAATCTTGCACAACATAATATCTACAGGAAGCCCCGAATTTCCGACGCTATGATAAAGGAGCACGGAAAGGGGCTTATCTGTTTAACAGGGTGCATACAAGGTTATTTTTCACAGTCTATTCTCAAGGGTGATCCCGATTGGGCTTGGGTGAATTCAATGGAACTTTGGTGTGACAAGGTATATCTCGAAGTACAGAATCACGGAATCCCCGAAGAAGAGCAGATCTTGAAGACCTGTGTGGACAGTGGTAGACCTTGTGTGGCTACTACTGATAGCCATTACTTGAATGCTGATGATGAATATGCACACGAAGTGGCTCTTGCTATTTCTATGAATAAGAAAGTTGGAGAATACAAATTCAATGGCTCGGGTTATCACGTATTGTCGGACAAGGAATTAGCCGATCGCTTTTCTAAGGAACTCTTAGATATGTCAGATATTATAGCGTCGGAGATAGAAGAATATGACATCTCTCACGACAGTTGGCAACTGCCGAAATCTGATGTAGACAGGGAGCAGGAAATCTTGGAACTTCAGAGCAGATTGGATATGTATCTGTGGGATCATCACATCAAGAATGAGGAGCAGTATAGGGATCGTCTAGAATATGAATTCAAAGTTATCTATGACAACGGTTTCTTGCCTTACTTTAAAGCAGTAGGCAAGATTTGTGCATTTGTAGACAATGACTTGAAAAGCCTTAGGGGTTGGGGTCGTGGCTCGGCAGGCGGATCGCTTGTTGCTATGCTCTATGGAATCACTAAGGTCGATCCTATTCGTTGGGGTCTTTATTTTGAACGCTTCTTGAATCCCGACCGAATTTCTCCACCCGATATTGATTTGGACTTTAAGCCCGAAGACCGACCGAAAGTATTGGAATTTATGAGAAAGGAATTTGGTGATGTCTATCAGATTGGAACTTATACGACATTAGGCTCGAAAGATGTAATCAAAAATGTTTCTCGTGCTACAGGCATTCAGACATCTTTGATGGATTTCGTGCCTGCAGAAGCCCCTGTGCCTACTATAGCCGAACTTGACACTCGTGACAGTTTCCACAAGCAGGTAGTGAAAGAGGGGAATGAGGATTTCGTTAAGATCTGTAAAACCCTAGAGGGTCTTCCAAAATCTATGTCGGCTCACGCAAGTGGTGTAGTAATAGACCAATGGGGAGAAGTTGCTACTCGTATTTCCAAGAGTGGTGCTTCAGCCAATGTGCCTGTGTGTGCATTTGATATGTACGCATTAGACGATCTGAAACTCGTGAAGTATGACATCTTGGGAGTAAATCAGTTGTCTATCATTGATGAAACCTGTAAAAAGGTTGGTATTAAGATAGAGGACATTCCACTTGACGATCAGAAGACATATGACAGTTTCAATGCAGGCAACACTCTAGGGTCGTTCCAATTCGAAACCCATTCCTATACAAGGCTTATTCAGAAACTTCACCCCGACAATTTTGAAGAGTTGATCGGATTGAATGCTATCGGTAGACCTGCCTGTTTGGAAAGTGGAATGACAGACCAATATATTGCTCGCAAGTGGGGAGAGGAAAAGGCAGATCCTGTACACCCGAAATTGCCGAATATGGCATACTATAATCTACCACTCTTCCAAGAGAATATGATGCAGATCTCCCGAGATTTCAGTGGTTTTACTATGTCACAGGCTGACACTCTCCGCAAGGGTATCGGCAAGAAGAAGAAAGAAATTCTTGATGAACTTCACCCGAAATTCGTGCAGGGAGCAATAGAGCATAGTGGAGTTACAGAGCAGGAAGCCGAAGATGTGTGGGCAATCATAGAAAAAGCAGGTCGCTATTCTTGGAACTTGTCACACGCAGTATGCTATACACTGATTTCCTATTGGACAATGTATCTTTTGGCTAATTATCCTGTTGAATACTTTGCTGAACTCTTAAATGGGGCAGATAATGTGGGTGATACTGCTATGCGAAGACGAATTTTGCTCACAGAGTGTCGCAGGCGAGGAATTCCTGTTGAATATCCCGATATTAATGTCAGTGAGAACAAATATCTTGCTAAAGATGGCAGGATTTTGCTCGGTCTGAATGGTATCAAGTTTGTGTCTGACACGATCATACAGGCAATCAAGGAAGAGCGAGCAAAGAAGCCATTTGAGAATGCTGATGATTTCTATAACAGGCTTCCGCACAAGATTTGCAACAAGAGAACAGTTGAATATCTCAAGATGGCAGGAGCGTTTAAGGAATATAAGCCTACTCGTTCTGATGAAATTGAGAGTGTGGGTTATTCGATTTCGGGTCGTATTATCGACCAATCTTTCCGCAAGTACATTAAGGAAGCAGGAGAGGTAATTGAAATTCGTGAAACCACCACTAAGAAAGGTGACCCAATGGCATTTGTAACAGTGGATTTCCACGACGAGATTCGGTCTGTGGTTGTCTTCCCAAGACAGTTGGCTGAATACAAAGATGTGTTGAAAAAGGGGAATGCTTTCGGCTTCTATTGTGATGGTGATGTCCTGCAGAAGATCTTCCCAATTGAGCAGTTTGAGGGATTTGTAGTGGAGATCTTCGACGACAAAGTAGATGAATTCCTTACTTTCTGTCCGAAATGTAATGGCTCACCCAACATCTATTGTGGAGATTGGGCAGTATCTACAGTAAATTTGGATCTCAAGATGTTTGAGTTTATCGAAAAAGAATTTGGTGTCGCTAGAGTGCGACAGAGGAGATAGATATGAAACCTATGGAAGCATATCGCAGAATTAAGGCAGGCGAAAAGGTAGAGGGCTATGACCTTAGGGGTAATGTCCTCAATGACGGAAAACACTTTTGGCAGATACAGACTGATGGGTATCGGGTGCAGGTGCGTGAAGTGCCCGATCCCGATACTCTTCCATATATAGAGCACAGGAAGAAAGAGGAATATCCGCTCCGATTTAAGCGTATCTGTGAAAGATGTGGTGGAGAATTTGTTCTTACTAAATACAGTGCTCAAAGAACTATGTGTACACCCTGTGAAAGACAGTGGCGACAGGATATGGGAATCGACAGAGAGAAAATCTGCATTCGATGTGGCAAGAATTTCTTCATTTCGAAATATCGACCATACAGTGATCCTCAGCATTGTCCGAAGTGTGCGAACATTTTGAGAGTGCAGGCAGGACATAAAAAGAAAGCAGAAGCCCAAAAAATGGGTCTTCCTTTGCAAGGAGAGGGTCTTCCTTGCACTCAAGAGGGGTCAGACGCACTCTAGCCTTCCCGAGCAGGCAAGTGCAAGGAAAATACTCTCCTTTGCGAGAGAAAGGGTATTAATCGAAGAGCATTTTACGTATACTAGAGAGTAGAGGTGTTATATGACTTTAAATTTACCACAGTTAATTTACGATCAAATGTTGGCTTCCGACGAGAAGCACGAATGGAAACAACATTGGTATCCGAGCGGTATCAGTGCTGAATGTACAAATGAAAAGGGAGAACAGGAGCACGTTGGCAAATGTAAACGAGCCTTGTTCTTTGATCTTACTCACACAGAGAAGACAAATCCTATGGATGCTCCTGCTCTGTTCAAGTGTAATGTAGGTGATCTCATTCACGATTATTTGGACAAGTTGCTTACTACACAGTTGGTGAAAGAGGGTTATGAACTTCAGAACATTGATGGATCTGAAATTCCTATTGTTTGGAAGCCCGATGGATTGGATTTTGAATTCAGCGGTCGTATGGACTATCTTTTCAAAAGACCCGATGGCAAATATGTCGCAGTTGAATGGAAGTCTACTTATGGTCGTGGCTTCGATATGATAAAGAAAAATGGAGCAAAGGTTGAGAATCTCCTGCAGTGTTGTTGTTATCTCAATCAAGACATTTATCCGCTCGAAGAGATCTTGCTCTTGTATGCAGGTCGTGACAATGGTTATATCATCGGGTTTGCAGTCAGCAAATGCGAGCAGGGTCTGAAACTTGAACGTATGGGAACTGATGAAGTTACATTCTGTCCTATCAAGTTTGAAGACATCATCAAATCTTGTCAGATCGTAGAGAAATGTGTTAAGGAAGAGATTCTTCCGAAACGTGACTATGATGAGAAGAATTGGCAGTGCTCTTACTGTTCATACCACGATTACTGTAACAAATTGGACAGTGAGGAACAAAATGACGTTAAGTGAGTTTTGTAATAAATATCAAGGTCAGAAAGTTGATTTTGACGGAGTATGTGGAGCACAGTGTGTTGACTTATTCCGTCAATACAACAAAGATGTTTGGGGAAATCCTCGTTTAGAGGGTCTTGGTGAAGATGGTGGAGCGAAAGATCTTTGGCTTAAGTATGACAAAATGCCACTTACAAAGAAGTATCTCCGCAAGTTGCCAAAGACTATGATTTGTGGAGATGTCGTTGTTTTCGGGGCAACATCTGCCAATAAGTATGGTCACGTGGCTATTTTCCTTATTCAGCAGGGTGATAATATGCTCGTATTTGAGCAGAATGGTTACACTAAAGACGGAGCGAAGTACGTTTGGCGATCCACACAGGGAATGCTTGGTGCGTTGAGGAAGCGATAATGGCTAATACTGTTGAATACAAGAAATTCAAGAAGCAGGTACTTGTCAATGCACAGTGGGAATGTGAGATTTGTCACGTGAGTGAGGATCTCACTGTTCACCATATGCTCAAGCAGTCTACATTTCCCGATTTCAAATTAGATCCTATAAATGGTGTATGTTTGTGTGGCAAATGTCATTCTAAGATTGAGCAGATGTGGAGAGATAAAGAAGATTTCTACGATCTGTTGAGTAATAGATTGGACAAGGCACACAAGCATTTTGGTGTTACTTGGAAAGACTTGGGGGTTGATCGTGAAGAAGATTATTAAGTGGATTTGGCAATTTCCACAGAATTTGGCAGGTTTCCTGCTCACACGCAAGTATTATATGAAATCAAGCAGGAAGACACTTGATGGTCGTGTAACAGTCTACTTCAAGCCATTTTTCCGTAGTGGTGTGTCGCTCGGAGATTACATCATTCTTGATAAATGGTATGTGGGCAGAGATTGTGTAAATACGATCTGTCACGAACACGGACATCAAAAGCAGTCTTTGATCTTGGGTTGGCTTTATCTTCCTTTGGTGGGGCTTCCATCAATTTTGGGTAATGTTTGGGATCGTCTGTTTCATAAGAAATGGACTAGTCAGCGTCGGGAGAAGTGGTATTATAGCCGATATCCCGAGAGATGGGCTGATGTGCTCGGGGGTGTGATTCGTGACTAGGCAGGATTTATGTGATCTCGGCTATGAAGATGTAGTAGTCTTTGAAAGTGAGGACTATGATGGTTGTATTGTTGGAGTTACCACTAGTAACGAAGCAGTCTATTCCAAGCCTAAAATGATAGAATGGTATATGGAGAAGAATCACTGTTCTGAAGAGGAAGCAAGGGAATGGATTGAGTACAATACAGAGGGATCAATCGGATTTGAGGGTAGTCCAATCATTTTAGAGATTGACGAATTCTCAAAGACGTGATAAAATAAAAATAGGAGGATCGCTTATGTGGAAGAAGATTAAAGCATTCTTCTCTAACAAGATTGTTAGAATAGTGTCTTGGATACTGCTTGCCATTTGTGTTGCTTCGCTTATTATTGGCGGTGCAACCAAAGCCGAGATTGATAGTGGAATCACTCTCATCATTGGAATCATTAGTGCAGTTGCATTGTTCATAACATTCTTGAGCGAAAGAATGAAAGAATGAGAGTAATGGGGGTAGATCCGTCTACCGCAAAACCATTAGGAATTGCTCTTATAACTGAAAGGCTCACTGTTGAACACAGTGGGCTTTTTGCGTTGGAAGAAGTTTATGATCTTATGAAAGAATGGAAGCCCGATTTAGTGATGGTAGAGGATCAGTATTTGTCTTTTAATTACAATACCGCAAAGAAATTGGCTTGGTGTGCAGGCAAGATTATGGGGATTTCTCTTATAGCAGGAATTCCCTGTGAGGTTATGAACGTTGCACATTGGAAGAAGATTATGGATTGCAGACCGCAGGACAAGAAAGACAAGACTGCTCATATTCGCAGGTGTACACAGATCTTCGGAGAAGAATTTAAAGACGACGTGGCATCCGCTATTCTAATTGCTACTGCTTACTTGACAGAAAACAAAATCTGTGATATAATAAAAGTATGAAAGACGTAACCTTACAAGATAAGAAGTACACTCCTCAACAAGTACAAGAATTGGTAGACGCTTATTTTCAGAGAAAGCCATCTAAAGTACGTGATGATGATGGCGACGTTATTAAAGATGTCTACGATATGAAACCTCCAACTTATACAGGACTAATCAGAGAAACCATCGGCAGGTCACGTTGGGAGCAATATAAGAAAGACCCACAGTACAAAGAGATCTTGGAAGACGCTGAAAGCAGAGTAGAAGAATGGCACGAAGCACGTCTTTCTTCTTCGGGTTGTACAGGGTCTATGTTTTGGCTCAAGAATCGTGGAAAGAATTGGCGAGAGGATACAAATTTCGATCCTCGACCATCTGTTGTTGTGGCTATGTCACTAGACAAGGCTGATGAGGAACTTTATAAGAAAAATATGGGGGCATTCTTTGGCACTAAGTCAGAATGAGTTGGCACTTACCAATTCGATAATGCATAAATGGCTTCCTCTTTTCTTTGCAATGTCCTGTCACAGGACACATAGGGGAGTGCCCCTTGATTTCGTTAACAATCCATTTTTAAAGCAGATTTACGCAGACGAAAGCCCCGACGCAGGGGTAATGAAGTCTACGCAGTGTGGTCTTTCGGAGTACATACTTTGCAGAGAGATTGCTCTCGCCTGCAGTGGTAGAAATATCTTCCACGTACTTCCTACTGATCGTCTTATCGGTCGTTTCGTTAGGGAGCGTATGGATAAGACTATTGAGAATACGCAGAAATACCGAGATATCGTAAAGCAGACCAAATCAGCAGACAATATTACAATGAAGCAGTTTGGAGCAGGAACTATTGTTTTTGTAGGATCGAATTCCGAATCTTCATTTGCTGAATTCCCTGCCGACGACGCTATTATAGACGAATTTGACAGGTGCGACCAAAAGAATATACTTATGGTCGACGATCGTCTGTCGGCTTCGCAGTATCGAACTAAGTTTACTATTGCAAACCCTACTATTACAGACTACGGAATCCACAAATTGTGGAAAGAGAGTAAGCAATATGAGTGGTTTGTCAAATGTCCTCACTGTGGGGAATGGGTACACCCGAATTTCTTTGAGCACGTAGTTGAGCAGGTTGATGATAATGTGTGGACATTCCGTGACGCTGAATGGGATAGAAATCTCAAGAGAGATGTATTGGCAATCTGTAAATGTGGAAAACCTCTTGACCTTAGGGCTGATGGTAAGTGGGTAGCACAGAATCCTAGTGCTACTCGATCTTTCTATCACGTGTCTAAGATGTTCTCTACAATGGTTTCTATAGCAGACCTCTGTGAAGCATTTAATAAGGGTCTTGAGAATGATGAAGCAATGGCTCGCTTCTACAATTCCGATCTTGGTCTTCCTTATACTCCTAAGGGAGCGAAATTCACAGATGATACTCTTAATCAGTGTATTTCAGATTACATACTTCCTAACAAATGTGAAAGACCTTGTATTGCAGGGGTCGACGTTGGTACAGTGCTTCACTGTAGAGTTAATGAGATCTTGCCCGACGGAAGTGAGAAAGCAGTTTTCTTTGGAGAGTTACGTGATGTGGAAGAATTGGCTTGGGTTTGTCATAATTTCAATATTGTGGCAGGAGTAATAGACGCAATGCCCGAGCAGAGATTGTCTAAGAGAGTTGCACAGTGGAAAGGTTGGGTACGTTGTTTCTTTCAATCGGCTCGTGCACAGGACAATTTGAATCTGCAAAATATGTCGGTAAGTGTAAACCGAACTGAACTTATAGATAGTGTAAAGGCTAAATTTGATGAGCATAGGTGCTATTTGCCCCGAAATGCACAGACAATTAAGCATTATTATGATCATATGAAAGAATTGACACGTGTTTTCAATGAAGCACGTAATGAATACGATTGGGTAGGCGATGGAGCAGACCATTATTTGTTTGCTGAAGTCTATATGGCAGTAGCAAGAAGAATCTTAGGAAAATTGGAGTAGTATATGATACCATTAGGCGGAATGGAATTGGCGGAATCTCCTGTGACTAGTAATATCGAAAATCGTGAAAATAGACGTGGTATTACTGTCAGAGATCCGTATGCAGTAATGAATAGATGGGCAGTTGATAAGCAGGGTAAAGTGCAGACTGCTCAATACGAAATCCCTCTTTTTACACTTACAGTAGCAGAACGTTTGGCGATGTTTCAAAAGTGTGCTCCTGTTTTTGGTGTAGTAACAGGTCGTATGAATCGTGTAGCAGGTATGGCTTGGAGAGTAGTAAAGCAGAGCAAGGAAGAAGACAGAATTGCTCAATCTCTTAAGGAATTCAGACAGATTTTTAAAGAGAATGATGGACAGAATCCTAAAGAGTTTGGTATTCGGGTACGTTGTTTAAAGGAGATTATGCGTTACCTGCCCGATGTCAAGTTGGATTTATCTAATTTTGATGGTGCTCTCCTGCGATGGTCACGCAGAATTAAGACCGCAAATGAAGACAAATGTACAGAGATTGAAGATTGGCTTCGTCAACCTAATCAAGAGCAGACTTTCGAAGACTTGACAAAGGAGATAGTCTTCGATTTACATATACACGGAAATGCAGTACCTTATAAAGAGGTACAGATGGGTCGAATTGAAAATGTCTACTGTTTGGCAGGTGGTAGCACTGTTCCTGTCACAGGAAAATTTGTTGGTGATCCTGTAGCCTATTTGCAGTTGGCTGACAATTTGCATCCACAGTTATACTACCAAAATGAAGTTGAATATTTGCGATATGCTCCGAATTCGAATGATCCTTATGGTAGTGTACCACTTGAAGCATTGGTTAACAAGGTTGCTGAAAGTCTGATGTTTGATGAACGTTGTGCAGTGATGGCAGACGGATCTAATCAGCCTAGCAAACTTTTGGCTTTCGGTGATAACAGTGTAATGGGTGCTATCGGTGAGAAATTTGATACACCACTTGATAAAGACGAGCAGAAGCGTCTTGAGCAACAAATTAATGAATATCGTAAAGAAGCAGTCCGAATCATCACAGGACACGGTACTCCTGTTGCAGTTGATATCTCTCGTGCAGATACATTCGGTCAGCAGAATGAACGTCAGAAAATGATACGTGAAGAGGTTGGTGTTGTTTTCGGGGCTTCTAATGCAGAATTGAACTTGACAGGCTCTGACGCTACAAGTGGTCGTGAAACCTCTGAAACACAGGAACGATATGACCTCTATAAGGGAATCTTCCCTACCATTCAGAACTTGGAAAACTTTTGGAATTTGCGAATATTACCATTCCGTTATGGAGATGGCTATGAATTCAAGTACGATCAGCAGAACACTGACGCTAAGAAGATCCGTGAAGCAGGTGAGAAACTGCAGACAGGATTGTTTAGTGTTAATGAAATCCGAACTAAGGATTTGGGTGAAGATCCTTATCCCGACGATCAATTTAACAAGCCGAATGGTGCTCAAAACAATCTGACACAGAATCCATTGGCTATGATGGGTGGCGATCAGCAAGGGGGCTTGATGTGATAATTCAACCTATGACAAGACAGGAAGAAGCAGAACTCGTTGCTCCTTTTAAGAATGACTTGGTACTTCTCTTTAATGAAATGAAGAGAGAGATATTGCAGGGCTTGAAGAACGCTAAGACACCACAGGAAGCCTTAGATGTTATTACCATCTTGGAAGAGCCTTATGAGGAGGAAGACTAATGGCAGGATTTCGTCTTACTTTAAAGAAGTTGGCTAAAAAATATGGGGTTGACATCAAGGGTGCGACCTATGCACAGGTAGTGCAGGAAATCGTGCAGGACAATGTTGCTCGTGCTTCTAAGAAGATGGGTGACTTGTCCAATCGTCGTATGAAGAAAGCCTTTGCAGACAGTATTGAAAATGGTATAGTAGATCTTCCTGCTTATGCCATTCCGAATGTAACAGTCCGCAAGGGTGCTGATGATGGTAAAATGATCACAGATACTCTGCGTGATACTCTTACTCGGGGTCTTAGACAGGCGATACTTGAGAATCCGAATGATACTGAAAAGGCTATTGCTCAAATGCAACAATCTGTCAAAGACACGTTCAACACTTACACTACATCTCACGCAAAAATGATAGCAGTAACAGAGGTCAGATCCTCTGTTGACCTGTCTAAGGCAGAGTATGTCAAAGAGTTGATTGCTCGCAATCCGAACAGACTTCGTGTTACTAAGAAATGGATACACCACGATCACCTCGTGAAGATCCCACGACCGACACACAAGGCTATTGATGGTGAGAAAGTCCTCTTTGATCAGCCATTTTCTATTGGACTGATGTATCCACACGATCCTAGTGCTCCTGCTTCAGAGGTGATAGGTTGTCAGTGTGGTTATCAAGTTGAAGTTGAGGAGATGGCAATTAATGAAGCGTGGAAATCGTTATACCAAAAATTGAGAATATATAAGGCTTATAAAGTTGGAACTCGCAGGCAGAGGGCTGATGGCTACATCTACGAGAAGCAGAATGATGGCTCTTGGTTGAGGGTCAAGGAGCAGGAAAATGGACTACACGGAGAACAGGGAACAGATAATCAAGGACAATCCGCAGGTGGACAGGGAGATAGTGGAGGAATTCCTCGACAGTCCGACCTACAAGGTGTGGATATCGGGTTACGAGGGTCAGCCAATACAGGGAACGATCCAACAATTCGTAGCGTCGGGAATAAGGCTATGGAGCGATGGGTTGCTCTAGACGATTTCCGCACTAAATTTGGTGAAGATCCTATTCGTATCTACGACAATAATATAGTGGAAACTAGAAACAAAGAACTTTTCTTGAATCAGTTTAAGAAATTACGTGCTGAAAATGAGAAAGGATTGAGAGTTTCAAGTCGTGGAATGCACGATCCCGATTTGAAAGATGCTCGATATTTTATGACACCCGATGGCAGTTATACCTGTGCAGTTACTAAGAAAGGTGTATTGACTGCAGTTTGTTCTACTGCTCATAAGGGAGATTACAATTTCACAGAGAAAGGAACTTTTAAAGATCTCCTCGACACTGCTATTCAGAATGGTGTGCGAAAATGTGATTGTGTCGGTGCAGATCTTGTCAAACTCTACACCAACCCTGCATTGGGTTTTGGTTTTAAGGTAGTAGGACAGTCAAAATGGAATCCCGAATATTGGAACACAGAAGACGCAGAGGGTAATAACGAAACTGATCCGAAAAAACTCTTCCCCGACGAGAATGGTGAGCCGAGTTACTACTATTTGGCTCGTACTGATGAAAATCCCGAAATACAAGATGTTTCAGATTGGACACAGGAAGATATCGAGAAGTTGCAGGACAGTTTCGCACAGAAATCTCCTGTTGAAAAGGCTTCGGCTTCTATCAATCCTGCTACAGGTAAGCCATATCAGATAGGTGAAACTAAAGTCAGACCCGATGGATCGAAGTGGGTCAAGACAGGTACGTTCTCTTGGGCAAAAGCAGGAACGAAAGACGCTGAAGAAGCCCAAAAGAAGACTGATTCTGATGGTGATGGAAAGGCAGAAAAGAAAGAGGTTGAGGGTCAGTCTAGTAAAGACGCTGAAGATATTTTGAGTGTTTATGGTGAGAAAGGTCTTTATCAGTTGACTAAGGCAGGAATGTATAATTTGCTCCTCACTCACGGAGTAGACGACCCAAAATCTATGAAGTGGGCTGAAAAAGTTGAAAAAGTAAAAGAGATCGTTAAGGAACTCCAAGAGGGTAATGGTACTAAGATTAAGACAGAGGGTAAGCAGGAATTTACTGAAGAAGATTATCACATTTTGCACAATAGTGATCTTATGGGTGACGCTTCTAGTCTTGAGAATAGTGTTCTCCACACTCGTAATGGTGATGTAACTTTGAAATTTACTGAAGATGGTGGTCTTACCGATCAGACTTACGATGAACTTATGCAGAAAGTAGACCCAATAGAGGGTGGACATTGGGGTAGTGCTGAAACTACGAATGGTACTGCACTTGCAGTGGCTCTCGTCAATGCTCCCGATTGGAAACCTATTAATGAAATGAAGAATGGACAGTTAGCAAAATACGATCAGCAGTTGTCTGATGGTATGTATGCACAGTCATTGATAAGAGGTATTGGTCTTCGTAAATTTGCACAGGAGAAACTCAAGCATCCCGATATGAGCAGGGAGAGAATTCCGAATTTCTATCGTGGTATGACTATTGATGCTTCTCAATATGAACAGTTACTTGCAGGAGAAATTGATACAATCGAACTTACAGGTTGTACTGCCATTACTTCGTTTGAAGATGTTGCAGACCATTATGCGTCTTCGTCTTGGACACGATCTTTCGGGGCAGGAAGACGTTCTATTAAACTCGTCATTGAACGTGATGATTATATGGACAATTCTATTGGTATGTTCCACCCGAATCATAAAGGATATGCACACGGAAATCAGAACATTGGTTTTGAACTTCTCACAGGAAGTCCGTCTTTCTATGTTAAGTCAGTGCAGAGGGGTGGAGATTTTGACATAGATAAGTCTGCAGACGTTATGATGAATCATTACGATGATAGTGAAAAGACTAAAAAAGAATATGACTTAGTTAAAGATGTTGATGGTGCTTCTATTTACGATCCTAAGAATTATCTAAAATATATAGTCAGAGATGCGGATGGTAATGTAGTTATATCGGCTAGTCAGTATTATAATTTTGTACGAAATAGATCAAGATTAAAATCTAAACTATTAGTACAGGATCTTAATAAAAAGATTATTGATTGGGAGAAGCAGTATTATAAAGAACATATAAAAGATTTCTTTAGTAAAGTGAAGAATGGACAAGTTGATCACGCAAATAATCGGAATTTGAGATTAGAATGGAACAATGAATTAGAAAAAGCGTGGGAATCTTCAGATCTTTATAAGGAATATAAGGCTTGGTCAGATTATAACCCTTTCATTGATACTGTAGATATAGATAGATCTGATCTCCCCGACGAAGCAGAGCGAGCAAAGATTGACAGTTACTATAACAGTGATGAATATGTGAAGCGAGAAGCCAAAGATTATCTTATTGATCCTACTTCAACTTTGAATATCAATTGGAGAGGTGGATTCCAAGAACAGTTTAATCGATGGCGAGAAGCCCAAAATTCTAAGAAAGGTACTCTTACTATGAAGATGTTCCTCGACAAGAGAAAGCCTTTGGAGAAGTCTTATAAAACACAAGTTGACAAGACTGAAAAGGAATACAAGGATTTTGACGATTTCTACAAGTGGCGAAATCAAATAATACAGGGTCTTCCTCAAGCAAGAGAGCGAATTGCTTCTGAAATCAAGCAGAAATATAATCTTACTGATGATGAAATGAATAGTGTGGTTGGTAGATATGACGATGGTCAAATACGTGGCTTTTATGCGTATGGTGTACCAAATAGGCTTCCCGAACAAGAAAGACAGGAACTGAAAGATTATCTCCGAAAAATCGATTATAGTGAGCCTAGACTTACCAATTATGGTATTGATTATCATCGTGGTTATGGTGAATATTTTGATCCTATTGATAACCCATATATTTCTGATGAATTAAAGAAATCTCCTTATTTTACTAAAAATGAGGAATATTCTGATAGTCGATATAAGCAGTTGGCTAATATGCGTCAGAACTATGAAAATGCGAAGCGTGAAAATGAGATAATTGCTAAGTATGATATTTATAATACTCCTAAGAGTGAAATACAGACTAAATATGATGAATCACAGAACAGATATAATGACATTAAAGGTGAGCAGAATAGGTATTTAGCAAATAAGTGGATGGAGAGTGTTGGTTGGGATTCGCAGAATTTGACTTCTGACCAAAGTGCAGTCATAGACTTTCTTAATAGAGGTAGTACTCGTTATATGACATTTGAACAAAGACAGTCTTATGATGAACTTAGAGATAAAATTAGAAATTCAGACAAGGCATTTCAGAAAATTGAAGAGAAGTTAAAAGAAGAGGGTGCTCTCAATGGTGAATTGGTGCAGGCGGTGAATATTTATCGTGAATATGGTGATAAATTGGCTGATATGCACAAATCTTCTAGACCTTTGGAAGTACACGTAGTGTGCGGTCGTGGTAAAAAATCTATGACTGCAGGAGCAGACGATCAGTTGGAGGAAGATAATGGCAGTGATCAATGATGATGGACAGGGATTGCTTGATCCTATAATGAGATGTGGAGATCTTCTCTATTGTCAGCAGTCCGATGGTGAATACACAATCTGCGAGAAAGGTATTGGAATAGTACAAACTCTCGGATACGACGAGCCTAGTGAAGAGTTTGAAAAAGGACTTGAAGAATTGGGCTTTATTAATGTCTAATTATTTCGTGTATACTTAAACATAGAGCAATTAGGAGCATCCCCTTTCATTACCACCCTCCCACCTGTAATGATTCGCTCCTAGTTGCTCTTTGGAGTTTTTTATGGATTTTAACAACATTTCACCTATTGACAGTAGGTATCAAGAGGAAGCAAAACCTCTGCACGATTATTTTACAGAAGAAGCCAACATTAGATATATGCTCGGAGTGGAATTGGCTCTCCTTTGTGAGCATTGTAAGCGACACGAAATTCGTCAGCCTGTTTCTATTAAAGTTAAGGCACAAGATGTCTATGAAGAAGAGCAGAAAACACATCATCAAGTCAAAGCCTTAGTAAATCTGATACAGAAGCAAGTGCCCGACCAAGCAAAGCCTTTTGTTCATCTCGGGGTGACTAGCAGTGACATTTGTGATACTGCTATTAGAATGGCGATCTATGATGCTATGCAAGATGTGATCTTGCCTAAGTTGCAGTCTTTGGAGAATGCTCTTGTTACAAAGATGTTAAAATATCGACACACAGAGCAGATCGGTCGAACACACGGACAATATGCTATCCCTATGACTATGGGTTGGTGGTGGGCTGGATATGTCAGCCGAATTGGTCGTGCTATAAGGAAGATTGATGCATCTATTCCTCGTGCAGGTCAGATGTCGGGTGCAGTAGGCACATATAGTGCATTATCTTATATTTATCCCGACCCTGTGGAATTTTCAAAATCAGTGCTCCACAGGTTGCAGATGGCTAAGGCTGAATATTCTTCACAGATTATTCCTGCAGACAGTATGGTACGCTTCCTTTCGGAAGTGAATATCTGTTTTGGTGTCCTTGCAAATCTTGCAGACGATATCCGAAACCTGCAACGTTCTGAAATAGGAGAGGTGAGAGAGGTTTTCACTGATAAGCAGGTCGGCTCTTCTACTATGCCACAGAAGCGAAATCCGTGGAACTGTGAGCACGTTAAATCTCTTTGGAAAGAATATATGCCACGCTACATCACATTCAATATGGATCTGATTTCCGAACATCAGAGAGATCTCACCAATAGTGCTTCTTCTCGTTTTATTCCCGAGTATCTGACAGGTTTCTATCTTGCAGTAAGCAGAGCTTGCGACATAGTAGAGGGTTTGCAGGTCAATGAAGACAAGATGGCAGAACGAACACAGACAGGAACTGCTGAAAAGGCTTATATCCTGCTCGCTCTTTCGGGAACATATGACGCACACGAAGCAGTCAGACGATTGACCATTATAGCAGAGAAGAATAATGTGGATTTTGAAACCGCTCTTATGCAGTCCGATTGGTGGGAACGTGTCAGAGATCGTTGGTACGACATTCCTGCCGACCCGACACAGAAAATTATAGATGGTCTTGCAGACAAATACAAAAAAGATTACTAAAATACTTGACAGAAGACACAAGATGTGTTATAATGGAAAGTATGAAAAGAATAGATGTTTTGAAAGGTATTGAACAGATTCTCGTTCAAAAGGCTTATGAAAAAGGTCATATCAGCCATCGCAAGGATGGCGATTGGCAAAAGACTGATGATGGGTGGGTGCGTGTAGAGAGTAGTCCTACTCAATCTGCTCCACAGGCACAAGAGCCTGCTCCTGCCGAAAATACTGAATATGGTGAGATCACCGAAGAAGATCTTATTGAAGAAACCCCTGTTAAAAACAAATTGTCTAAAGAAGAAAAATCAAATATTAACAATAAATTGTATGATGTAATTGATTTTTATAGCCAAGACGACAAAAAATTGTTTGGTGTAAGAAGAGGTCGTGATAAGATGGATGGCTCTCCGTTTATATCGTATGATTGGAAGACAGATAAGATTTTGCCTGCAGATAAAGACAAATTTGACAAGGTAGTGCGTCACTATATGGACAAAGCAGGTGTTGAAGACACACCACTAAATTACAAACAGGCATATAACACTATTAAAGGTATGGCTATAAACAATCATATGCTCAAAAGGACAAATCACCCACTTGATACTGTTGATAAATCCTATCGTGATATGAGATCCACTCCTACCATTAAGAATATGGGGTTCTAAAGTGAAAAAGATTTCCATTCATACAAGACAATCGGATGCTTCTCTCGTTGAAAAATCAGTAGATGGAGTGAAGCATCGTTACGTATGCGGAATTGCTAGTGGTACTCGTATCGATCAGCACGGAGAACGTCTTACCCAACACTGTATTGACAGTATTGTAAGACAGTGTAATGAGGGTGATATCCTGCTCTATGCTGACGTTCACGGAGTTAAGGCTAGTGAAGATATAGGAATTCTTACAGATTTCCACCTCGATGAAAAGGGTGATTGGATCGTAGAATTCCGCTTATATGATGAGAGTGATAACGTAGATACGAAATCTCTCGAAACTGCCGACAAACTTTGGAAGCAGTTGAATGGATTCCCACCTTACAGAAAGCCACGTCGCAAGGGCTTCTCAATTGAGGGTTATGTTCCCGATGAAAACGGAATGGTGGAGAAAAAAGAGAATTTCGGAATTATCGACGATATAGTTTTAGAGGGAGTGGTAGTAGTACCCGAGCCTGCTTATCAAGATTCTGTTATTCACGCAGTTTATAAGGCTCTTGGTGAAACTCCCGAATGGACAAAACGCAAGACTATCCGTGAGCAGTTGTGCGATGGTGATGATCCTTGTGACATCAACCCCGACACTCTGCAGGCAGTCTTGCTCCCGACATTGCAGGCGGTAGTAACAGACCTGCAAGACGCAGATCCTCAAGACCTTGAGGTGGAAATAAGATCGGTTTTAGGAGAATACTCTGACCTTATGGTTGAGTATATTAAAAATAATCAAGCCCTCTTTGTACAGGGGTCTTCTACCGATGTGGCAAGTCCATATTCGGCTTCACGTGGTACTGATAAGATCATTACCAATCTGAAGATTGAAATCTCAAAGTGGGCAAACTTACAAGGAGTGGCAAAATGAAAAAAACCACACAGGCAAGGGTAAATAAATCCCTCACACCCGAAGAGAAGGCTATTCTTGGAAATATTCGTTCTCTTCTTGAACAGTTGGATTCAGAGGAAATCTCTGAAGATATGGATGCTCCTGCTACAGACGAAGTAATGGCTTCGGCAGACGAAGAAGAAATCGGCACAGAAGTTGTTGACGAAGAGGAAGAAGTAGAAAAATGCGACAATCCGCTCGTAAAGAAATCTACTACTCCCGACGAAGTAGCCAACAATGACGCTGAAGAACGTCTTACTGCAGAAGACACAGATACTGAAAAGGCTCTTGCAGTCCTTAAGACTATTCTCTCTAAGGGAGAAGTTAAGAAGTCTAAGACAGTACAGAAATCTGCAGATTACGCTCGCCTTGAGGGTAAGGTAGACGCTCTTACTTCCGCAGTTGAAAGTATGATTGAGGGATTCGGATTGGTTAAGACACCTGCTCCTGTAAATAAGAGCAGTCAGATCCTTAACCGATTGGAACAGATTGTAAATAAGAGTGCACAGAACGCACAGAGAGAGGGAGATCTTTCTGACGTACTCACATCACTCTTTACTAAGTAAATAAGGAGAAACCAAAATGAAAGGTTTAATCGATCAGTACAACGCTTTGGGTGCTCAGCGTAAGACACTTATTCAGAAAGCACTCACTTCACAGGCAGGCTCGGGAGAAGCACTTATCCCCGAGAAACTTGAGAAAATCATCACTAACACAGTGGTAAGACTTTCTCCCGAAATGGCAGTAATTCAGCCCGAATTTGACAATCAGAAACTTCACAGTTTTAACCGCTTGACAAAGTTACCTCGTGCAGGTGGCTTTATGGGTGAGGGTGCTACTACACCTACATCACAGGGATCATACGAACGTGCTTCTGTAGAACTTAAGATCCTCCGCAGAAAGGGTGCAGTTACTAACTTCCTGCAGGATTCTTCTAAGAAGTTTATTGACGCTTCTACTGCAGAAATGGAAAACCACTTGCAGGCACACGTATACGACATTATCAATGCCCTCAAATTCGGTAATGCAGGCTCTAACAAATACAGTTTCGATGGTTTGGATAAGATCATCAAGACAAACCGTGTTAACGAAGCACGTGGTGGTGTAGTGCCTACAGACCTCTCATTCCTTGATGATATGATCGACGCTAATATCCGCAAGAATGGTGCAGGACACAACAAGGTTTTGATGATGTCACCCGAAATGCAGTCACTCGTTTCTCGTCTTCTTACAAATGTTCGCCTTATGCAGGGTAACGCAGGTACTCTCGGACACGTAGAAATCAATGGTGGTTGGAGATTGGCTACATACCGTGATATTCCGATCCTCCCTGTTGCAGATATGGGTGGTAACGATGTTGTTATCGGTACAGTTACTCTCGACAAGACAGGTGCAGGTACTGTTCCTGCAGGTGACTACTTCTTCCAAGTATCAGCCATCACTCTTGATGGTGAAACACTTGCAAGTACAGAAGTTACAGACACTTGGGCAGATTCTGCTCACAGTGCTAAACTTCAGTGGACTGCAGTTGAAAATGCTTCTTACTACAAGATCTATTGTTCAAAGACTACAGAAACTGAAAAACTCGTAGCAGTAATTCCTGCTTGTACATACGATGGAACAGGTACTTATGTTTCAGATGTTACAGGTGTTGAGATTACTACAGACCCATCAGTAAAGAACCCTACACTCAAATTGGTTGCTAGTGGCACATTTACTGACCCTAACATCACTGCTTCAGTAACAGACGCTATGGCAAACGACCTGCCACTCGTGGCTACAGGTGGTGTTGCTCCCGAAACTGTTATGCTTTGGGATTTGGACAAATATCAAGGTCTTGGTAAAGTACCTTACACCAACGCAGGCGGTGACAAATTTGGTGGCTTAGTAACAATGACACCACTTGCCATCACAGACGACAACATTCCATTTATGGTTAAGTCTTACCTCGCACTTTGTGACGCTTTCGAAGCCACATCGTTTATGCACAGAGGACTTCGTACAAAATAATGGCACTTGTTACACGCAGGGAATTGGTTGCCATCAAAAAAGAGGTAGCCATTCCCCAAATAGAGGTCAGAGAAGAGCAAAAAGAGGAGCGTGACGAAACCTTATGGCGAATGCATCACCCCGATAGCACACCCTCTGACCTTATTAATACAGAGTTTGATTACAATGGTTACCACGTGGAAATAAAAGATGGTGTAGCCCTTATTCCGCAATGGTTGGTAGCAGATTTTTTAGGTATGGGTTACACCAAAGGAAGAAAAAATGGAACAGAAACTTTCGGATACACTTGTTAAGGCTATCGACCGATCAAATCCAATGATGCAGAATTTACAGTTGGCATCACGTTTTAACGCTCTTGTGGATTCACAGGGTGGAGATCTTGAAGACAATCACGAAACTATCATCGACGTATCAACATATACAGAGCCTGTAGAGGTTACACCTACAGAGGGCAAAGACGGAATGAAGAAGAATACTATTACTCTTTCCAATATGCCTGCAGTAGAAACCACAAAGCAGGCTACTATTGACGTATCGACCTATGACCCTGCCAACAAACCTGTTATCACACCTACCGCAGGCAAGCAGTCAATGGCTGAAGTAGAAATCACTTTGAATAACATTCCTAGTGGTGGTGGTGTTACTGCTTACGCTTGGAAAGTTGGTAATAGGTACAATTATTATGACTTCTCCGTAGCACCCGATGAAGCACCTAACCCAAAGGCTATTGCTGTAAGTTCAACAACAGGGGTTATAAGTGTAGCTCCACAGGGTACTATAGCCAATTACGAAAAAGTGTCTGATACACAATTCTCGGGATGGGGAAACACTTACACTCGTGACGCAACACAAGATTTTACACTTTGGAGTTAAAAATGGATTGGTTACCTGCTCTTGTAGAAAAGGCTTCTTCTCTTTATGGGGTGATTATCCTGCTTATCATTATGATAGTGGGATACATCTTGCTTCGTACAGGTAAGTTGCAGATTAAGACTAAAGCAGTACAGTTGGGTAAGGCTGACATCGAGGAAAACGAGCGAAAGATTATGCGTCAACAGATGTCTTTCTTACACGTTTCTGCAGAGGGTCTTACTACAGACTTTACTATGAATTGTGGCGACGTGTGGCGAGCCAAATACGTCATTTCCAAGATGTGTGACGTGCTCGAAGAAGCCATACTCTACAATCACATCATTCGTGGTGATGAAAAATACGTGGCTATCAAGCAGAAACTTGTGTTCAATGCAGTATTGAAGAGAATGGAAGATCCTTACTTTTCTAGCGAAGAATTTAAGGAACTCTGTGACAAATTCACTCGGGATATGCTCACAGAATTTATTAACATACGTGAAGTTTATAAGGGATAGTAATGTGTGGAAAAAGGTTATTAATATTGTTATTGTTAATATTCTTCTCATTACCATTGCACTCGCAGGAATCCAATCCTACAGAGTCCACTCCCTTACAATCGCAAATACAAGCCTTTCCGAATCTGTGGCTCGATATCGATCTGACCTTGAACTTGCTCGAAGAACAAACGACCGATATGCAGACACTTACCGACAAGCAAAAGATACAAATACAGAACTTGGAGAATGCTTATCAGAGCACGTATCTACTCTATCTCAACTCCGAGAACAATTGCAAACAGTTAGAGCAATCTTTGACCGAATGCAATCAATCATTGAAAATATGGAAGACTGTGGCGATATCGACATCGGTGACTACAGTCATACTGATAGTGGGGGTAATAATTAAATGCACGCTGAAGTAAGAGAACTTTTAGAGCAGTATGAACTCAATAATACCCACTTGGTAGTGAAATCGGGCACAGTAGCCGACGGAAAGTTGGTCTGTGACCCGAATGGTATTCACGTAGGTGACAATACGCAGTATGGCAAGATCACTGATATAGATTTTGATGTGATTACTTGCGAAGACCCAATAGAAGCAAGTCCATTGAAAGTACAAGTTTACGATTATGTGACAGATGCTTTCATAGACAAGACTTTTGAGAAACAGGTAAAGCCGATAGTACTCCGCTACGCTCCTTTGGAAGTGACAGAATGTGAGGAACAGGTACGATCACAGGCAGGCAGAATTTACTTCTCACATCGTGGCATAGTAGACATCTTGGAAATAGAGGGTAACATTATCCGCATTGACAAGGAGATGGGATATGCAGATGGTGATTTCCGTGAATACGTAAAAGTAAAATACACCTATGGTGGAGAATTTGCAGATGTGCATAGGGCTTGTGTTCTGCTCACTGCTTCATTTGTTTTGGGCTTTATCGGCTCTAGTACAGGTGGTGGCTCACTGAACGTACAGGGCTATGGCAGAAATTATGGTGCTCGTGGCAAGTATCACGACGTAAGACAGGAATTTGATCGCAATGCTTATCAACTCCTGCAGAAATACGTGGTAGGCATAGTATGAGAACTGATTTGGAAAGACGACAGGCTTTAGTAGATGTCCGCAACACTGTGAGGGAATGGGGTCAGAAATTAGACTTCTTCCTGCGACAGGAAAAGGATCTTGAGAGAGGATCACTCGGTACTACTATCAAGAAATCTATAAAGTCTTTTCAAGTGAGTGCTTATCCTATACAGGTCAATCCCGATGAAAAGGCATTGACAAAAGCAGGATTGTCTGAGAGTTGTTCTGCGATGATTTACACTTCATCGTTAGAATGGGTAGATTTGGGTATGTTGGATCTCGAAGACTTAATACTCGACGAATTCGACGTTTCTAGAATGACAGTAGCCTTAGATGGCAAGGAGATGAAAGTAGCACAGGTTGGATTTGCCAATCGTATCAATAACATTCCGACCTATGTGACTTTCGCATTGAAATGACCTATAGCCAAAACGTAAAGGCAGTACAAGCCCGAATTAAAAGACTTCCTCGCATTTATAAAGACAAGATAGAGAGTATGCGTAAGCGTGACGCTAACGATTTTATTGCATATTGGAGATCGGGTCTGCTCAATAATGAGTTTAAACTTACTCCGCTTGCTGACAGTACGATAGCACGTAAGATCCGCTTGGCTTATGCGAAGCCCCAAAATCCTCTCTATGGCTTAGGATTTGAGGGTGCTCATACTTATATCAAGGGTATGAGGATCTTCCGCACAAAAGAGGGGTATGTGGTACGAATGACAGGAAAACACCACGATTCCAAGATTGACAATCACGGACTTTTGCTCATACACGAATATGGTTGTACTTATAAAGATGGTCACAGACTTCCTGCTCGACCTGCTATGCACGAAGCCTATAAACGTGTATTAAAGGATATTAAGAAAAGAGATAGTGCTATGACACGCAGTATAAACAGATATTTGAGGAGTGGCGAATGGAAAGATTAATTGCTCCGCTCACTTCTCTTGCTGAAGTGGACACAGAATTTGAAGTTACTCTCTGCGAAATAGAAGATTACACAGGTAATCTCCCTGCTAGTCTTCAGATCTCTATTCCTGCAGGGTCATACGGAAAGCGTATCCATTTTATAGCAAAAGACGATGGTGAAGCCACAGATATAGCATTTAACGCACACTCTTTCAGATTGCCTGTGCCGATCCTTGAAAAGGAGAAGCAGGCTAAATATGCAGTAGATGTTGATGGTGAATTGATCGAAGTGCCGATAGCAGAATTCGATACTGTTACTATTCCATATAGACCATTTGAATACTTTGATATCGTGGTGATGTCAGATAGTGCTGATACTCTCATAGTGAACAACATTCGAGCAGTAACAGACGAACTCCCACAGGACATACTTCGAGGATTCTTAGATGTAGAACTCCCACACTATCCTCTCGGTGATGTTTCCGTAAAGCAGGGAGATCGCAAGATACGTCTTCCCGACATCACTAATGTGGTAGAGGGTGCAGTGCTTCTCATTAACGGATACCGACATCAGATTAAAGGACTTGTCGGAGATTTGGCTACTTTGGAAGACACTGAAGACGGAGAACGGATCTTGGAAGATTTCGATGGTGAATGCTTCATTGATACACCTATTAGGATCGGCTATTACGACCAAGACGTGAAATTGCCATCTGTGGTGCTTTGGTTTACTTCACCTACTCCCGACCTTAGAGCCATTCGACGTGAGGAATACAGGGTATTTGGCAATTACGCTTATATCAAGGAGCGTACACAATTTGAAGAGTGGACAGTCCGCTTGGAAATCGTGGGTGGAAGCCCCGAAATGGTACAGGCAGTAGCGACCTATGTGCGAAGATTCTTGGAAAAGAACAGGCTTTGGATAAATGGCAAGAGATTCACCTTTGAGTGGACTGATAGTGCCATTGATACAGAGCCATCTAGTTATTTGGATATTCAGCCCTCTGTGGCTTACAATATTAAAATCAGTTTGCAGGAGGAATACTTATGGCAGACAATAGTAAAGGGATCGGGGAAACTAAGAAAAGTAGAACCTATGCCAAAAATTTAGCCACTCAACCTAGAGAATTTAAGATTGGTGGCAAGTGGTACAAGTGGAACGCTTGCGGTACAGAGGGTGATACACTTGATGTAACAAATGTCAATCTCGGAGATTTTGCTAAATACTTCGAAATAAAGGAGAAATAAAATGAGAAGACTTGGTGTTTATGGTGCTAATCTTCCCACCAAAAAGGAAAGATCGGTAGAGCCTGCAGATTTCTCTGTAGCAGGACTTATCGGATATTTTGACAGACAATACAACAAACCATATCAGTTGAGATCTGATATTGAGGGTAAGGCTATCTTCGGAGATCAGACCAACAAAAATGCTTATGGTTGGGATTGTCTTAACGGATTCTTTGCTAACCTCAAAGGTGCTTCGGGATCTGTTTTCGTTCTCTCTCCTGTAGGGGCAGGTGCAGTGCAGGCTAGTTTGGCTCTGAAGAATGGCGACAGTGAAGACATTCTTACTGTAAAGGCTTCTTATCAAGGCGAAGACGAATATGGTATTTTTGCCAATCGTACAGGGGTTGCAGTAGAACAGGGTGCTTACTTTGAAACTGCTATCTCTGCTTATGCTTCTAAGGTCTTTACTGTAGACAGTTGTGCAGGACTTCACGTGGGTGACATAGTATGTGCTCGTTACGTGGGAAGCAGTACAGGTACTGACACATTCACTACAGTAGTGGCTCTTTCAGAAAGTGCAAAGACTGTAGAAGTAGCCGACGCAGTGACTATGGGTGATATCGCAGACTACGTACTGCAGGGTATTGGTTTCAAACTCAAGACATACCGCAAATCTCTTACAGGTATCATATCAGAAGTGGACAAGACACTCGGTGAAGTTTGGTGTACTCTCAATACTAACGATCCCGATCATTTCGTATCGCAGGTATTTGAGCAGTCTTCTTATATCAAGGTAGTGGTTAACACTTCGGCTACTACTGTGGACAAGATACTTCCTGTTACTGCAGTGTTGGCTTACCTTTCGGGTGGTACTACAGGTACAATGCCTGCTAATGTAAATGCTTGGAAACCTTATTTCAACACATTTGACACATTGCCTGTCAGAATGCTTGCTCTTTGCGAAACTGCAAACGATCAGATACAGTCAGCATTAGAGCAGTATTGTCGCAATCGTGAGGACAATCCGATTGCAGTGCTCGTTGTACAGTATGGACTTGCTACAAAGCAGTCTATGATAAATACAGGAAACTTCTTTCAGAGATCTGATGAAGTGGATGCTCTTGTTGTCGGCAATTGGCTTGGTGTACCGAATCCTTTCAGTACATCTCCTGTTGCCCCCGATCGTGAAATTCCTTGTGTAGGTCACGTAATGGGTGAATGGATTTACTCCATCGAACAGAATGGTATTCACTCTTCTCCTGCTCGTAAGAATTGTGCACTTGCAGGTGTGAATTCAGTAATCGGATACACTGCTGACAAAGACGAAGATCGTACAGATCTTGCAGACGCAGGAATCAATGTGATTCAGAAAATGAAAGGCAAAGGTTTCATACTCCGCAATGCTTTCACCCCATCTACCGCAGTGGAATTCCGCTACTCGAACGCAGTGATTGAACGCAACTTCATCAAGGTTTCTTGTGTTGATTCTCTGCAGGATAGTGAGAATACACCTAACACTATTGCCAATGTCCGTGAAGATAGAATGGCAGTATTGCAGTTTATGAACAAACTTTGGAGATCGGGCAGTAATGGCTCTACCAAAGAGGGTGAAACCTTTGGACAGTATGAGAAAGACGATGGATCTCTCTCAACTACCCAAGACGCATTTGAGGTTATTGCTGACGCTTCAAACAACAGTGTTGCTACACTGCAGGCAGGTGAACGCAATATCGACATATGGTTTATGTTCCCTGCTCCTGCAGGCTCTATAAAGGTAGGTGTTGGTCTTATCTACAAGACCATCGCTTAACAAGAAAGGTATTTTCCTTGCACTCGGAGAAATGAGGTGGGGCTAGACCCTTACCGATACCTCTAGAACGCAAGGAAGATACTCTCCTTGCAAAAGGAAATATATTGGAGGATTATTATGCAAAACGGATCTATGGCAGGAAAAATCAGAGTGCTTTACGATGGCGAAGAAATAGAGGGTCTGACCCGATTTGGAGAAGTACCGCTCGAAAATGGTACTATTGACGTACCTACTTTCAATCGTGTCCGCAAGGTGCAGTCGGGTGTAACTACTATGCCCGAAGTACAGTTGTCGTACGAAACTCGTCGCAACACCAAGACAAGGAAGTTTTTTAAAGACTTCTTCCATAACAAGGAAAAGCACGACGTTACTATCATCAGATGTGACGCAGATGGTACAGAATACGACAGAGAACTTTGGTCGCAGGTAGAATGCAACAGATTCTCTGAAAACGAATTCGACGCAGGAAGCCCAACTTATGCTTCTATCAACGTTACCCTGCTTCCATACGATATCACACCTGTAAACTAAGTTTCATATTAAAGGAGAAGTCATATGAAATTACCTGTTAGAATTGAAGTAGACGGAGAACAGATTGAAGATGTTGAACTCCGTGAAATGTCGGGTGCAGACATTGCAGAAGTTAAGAAGATCGGCTCGAATGGAGATATGTATTCGGCTTTCCTCGCTTTTGCAGTGTGTGCTACTCGTAGTCTTGGGGATATAGGAGAAAAGTCTATTATCCGTGAAGCGTATAAGAACGCTACATTCGATACAGTCTATGCAGTAGCAGTATCGGGTATGGCTCTCACACGTGGCATAGACCGCATTGAGGGTCGATACAAATGCAAGTGTGGTAACATAGTAGACCATACAGGCGAATTCGCAGATCCACTTCCTAGTTATGACCCTGTGGACAACACAGATGTGTCATTCTCCTGCAGTCGTATAGAAATCTACAATAGTAAGACGCAGGAAGTAGTCTTCTCGGCTGAAAAACTGCTTATGAGAAGACCGACAGTAAAGGATCTCATAAAAGCATTCCACAAGTTTCCCGACGACGAAACACAAATGCAGTTTGAGGTGTACAGGGAATGCATTAAACAAGTAGACGATAAGGACATCTCTGACAAAGACAGAGTTGCCTATGGAGATATGATCTTCCGAAAGATGTCATTCAGTGATCTGAAGTCGCTCTCGGAAGCCCTGTCGCTTCCTTATGGAAAGACAGAATGTGTATGTATGAAATGTAAACGAAGATGGTCGGCAGAATTAGATCTGACGAATTTTTTCGATTACGAAGCGGACTAGATGGCATAGTACCGCTCAAGTACATATTTAGTGCCATAGACATCAGTGAAGAGTGGCTACTTATGGAAGCATTGCATATGAGCAGTGTCACATTTACTGACGCACAGTTTTTCTTACAGTTGTCGTGGCGATTGTTTGAAAAAGTTAGAAAAGCCACAGAAGAGAAAGGAGATAAATAAATGGAAGACGAAGCAAGGTTTCCCTTTGACGTGAAGAAATTTCAGAAAGCAGTCGACGCTATGAACAAATCCATCTCTTCTATGGGCGACAAAATGGACAAATTCGGCAAAACTATGAGTAGCAGTGTATCAAAGGGAATAATGAATGCCACTGCGAAAATAGGTTTACTTGTCAAAGGCTTCAAATCTGTGATGAAGAATATGCCCGAAATCGGACAGGCTTTCAAGATCGCAGGCGATATTATGAGTAAAGAATTCTTCTTCCCGATTCGGCAACAGATTATGCCATATCTGCAGAAGATGTTGGATTGGGTGAGAGATCATCGTGCTCTCTTTGCAAAATGGGGGCAGGCAGTAGCCGACGTGCTGAAAACTGTAATAGACGTAGGTAAGACCCTATGGAAAACTTTCAAAGATGTAGTTACTCTTCTCACCGATAGCCTGCAGAGAGGACTTGGCACTAGTTTCAAGTCTTTAGACGAATTCATATCTGTCCTGCAGGTCAAGATTTCATTTGTGACCCTGCTCTTGGGTGACGCTATTGAAGCAATGTTTGAAAAGATCGCTCCTACTTTTGAGTATGTCATAGAGAAAGGGGCTGAAATATTGAGTTTCTTTACAGATCTCCTCTCCTCTTGGACTTCCTTGAATAAAGATGGTGCTAGTCTTGGCACAGTCTTGAACAAACTTTACAGTGTATTTGATAAGATAGTACACATTATAGGTGATTCTCTTGGGGCTTTCTTTGAGGGTCTTACTCAACCATTGAAGAATTTAATGACACCACTCGATCGTATCTTAGATTCGTTTGACAGACTGCTCTCAATCTTTGGTGACGACAATAGCGGAATAAAAGGTGCTTTCAAGTGGCTCGGCAATTTCGTGGGTGGGCAGTTGATGGCAGGAATGTACGGATTGGCTATTGCAGTAGACACATTGGTGTTGGGAATTCAGACGCTTGCACAAAGTGGATTATTGATAAAAGATCTTATCACAGGCAATTGGACTGCTCTCGGTAATGATTGGGAGAAAATGAAAGATATCTATAAGGGTTATGGAGATCGTACAAAGAACAATGCTCTCGGTGCTTGGGAAGAATTTAAAGGCTCATTCACAGGCGGTGAGAGTATACAAGATGGTATAGTCACCAAAGATGGTAAGGTTGTGCATCTCGATCCCGAAGACAATGTTTATGCTTTCAAAGGCTCTATGGGTGGAATTACTGCTCCTATGAGTATGGTCTTCAATGTGACAGTGACAGAGGGTAACGCACAGGCAGTGGGTCAAAAACTCGGATCGGCAATCCACAAATCTTTTGTAGATCGTATTAAAGAGCAACAGATGGCAGGGGGTTGGTAATGAATCTTACGTGGTTTATATTTGACCTTACGAATAAGCAACTCATCACTTCTAGCACTATTCCACAGGGTGAAATCAGTGACAGTAAAGACGTGATTTTCACAGAAACACCGATACTCGGTAACAATTTTGCTCCTGTGAGTGCAGGTGCTAACGGAAACCGAAAAATCTCTATGCAGATCCCGATCATCAATCGTGGATATGAGGGAAACATTGGTATAGTTGAGCAGTTTAATCTCCTGCGAAACAAATCTAGAGGTTTCTTGGGGCTGAAACGCAAGAATCAATGGGCAAACAATCCGAAAGTTTTGTATTATTGGGGTGTAGGCAGTGTACCACTCGAATACTATGTTACTAAGTGCAACATTCAGCATACTGCCAATATGGTAAATGAACTTGGACTTCCACAACACAGTGTGATATCACTTGAACTGACACTAGACGAAACTTCGAAACTCTACAAAGTGGAAGAGGTTTACAGAGATATCACTTCAGTATTAGGGTCAGCACAGACTGCTTGGCAAGGACAGAGAGGTTACTTATGAGATATTTTGATGTTCCCGACGTTACATTTAAGAATGCTCTCGGCAGGTCAGTTAAAATTAAAGATCTGCTTCCTGTTCCTGCTCATTCAGATAACAGTGTGGTGCTCGCTATTGCCAAAGACGACGAACTCGACGAAATTGCTACTAGAACTGATATCTATGGTGAGGGTTATGAAGCCAAAGCCTACGCTATCTTTGCTGAAAATATTGAAGAACTGACACAGAATGACTTTGATATGAACAGATTGAAGAAATTGAGGTTACCATCGTGATAAAGCAATTTGATGAATTTTGGTGGCAGATAAAATCCTCTGATATGGGTGTAGACGTTATCACCGACGACAGAATTATACAGGCAACGGTCACTGAAAGTATGGGTGAGATGGATACCTGCACGATTTCTATACTTGATCCTAATGTGCTTTATTCTCGTATGTTCAGAAACGGAGTAGAATTTGAATTTGATTGGGGAACTCTTGCAGACAAGAGGGGTGCTATCAAATTCCTAGTAAACTCTCCTAGTGGCTCGGGTGACGCTAATGGACAGGTAATCTTCAATATGCGTGGACAGGCTCTCGGTGATGAGGGTACAAATCGCAAATATTATAATGTCGGTACTAAGGGAACAATAGTTTTGCAGACTTTAGTACGAATGGGAATAGCCGACGCAGAAATTGATTTCGAGCGAATGTCTGAAGTAGTTAACAATGACAACAAGATTGCTCAATATGAGAGTGATTTCCGATTCTTGGCTCGGCTTGCAGACGAATGGAGATGTGTTTTCCGTATCGGAGTTACTAAAGCAGGCACGAAATGTGCAGTATTCTGTGAGCCTGCAAAACTCTCCTACAAACTCTTTCAGAAGAAGATAGTCCTCACTTCCTGCCATCTCGAATATGGTGGGGGTCTTGCTAATGTTATTAATTATAGTTGGCAGGACACTTCTCTTGACGCTTCACAGGGAAGTGCAGTAAATGTGCGTTATGTGAACGGAGTACCACAGTATTACCGCTATATTGCTAAAGACGAACAGGTTATTACCTATCGTTTGAACGAAGAAGCAATTCAAGCCGAATGGGAAGCACAGGACACTATCGAAGATAAGAGCGAATTTGTTAAGAATATTATGAAAGTCAAGACCTTTAAAGAGGTCGAACGCTTCTTTATACAGGACACTATCACTACTGCTCCGCAGGGGTCGGGATTGACGATAAAAGTGCATATGTTCGGAGATATCAATGTCACTGCAGGACAGGTGGCTACATTCGGACAGGGCTTCCCCGACAGATTGGGTGCAAAAGATCGCACGTGGTACATAAAGAGTGTGACCCACTCTATGGGAACTTCGGGCTATTTCTGTGATTTGGAAATAGTTGACGCTTATGTGTTCTCACCTACAGGACAGAAGTTATGAACGAATACGAAGCATTAAGAGAAGTAATAGCACGAGCAACACGATATGATAGGACTTATCTCGCTAAAGTGCTTGTAGACCTTGATCCCGAAAGTAAGGGTCGTGTACAGATTGCTATTCCCGATCTTGGAATTCTTACTCCTGCAGAGGGTGTATGGGCTGACGTTGAGCAACCTATCGGGGTGAACGTTTCTCCGAAAGCAGGAGATTGGGTGGCAGTATATTTTCTCGGTGGAGATCCGTCGAAGCCTTGTGTCAGAGGTCGGACATCTATCGTCAAGGATAATCTTCCGAATAATGGAAATCGGAAGCAGGTTTTCTATGAAGACGATAGCACGAAGATCTATTACGATGAAGCCAAGCAGGAACTTTCCATCGACACTAAATATAAAGTGAATGTGAAATGCAGTGACGCTACTGTGGAAAGTAGTGGCAATATAGAACTTAAGGGCAGTAAGTTTACTGCTCTCGGACACCTTGAGGTGACTTGACAAAAGAGGTATTTTTCTTGCACTTTCGGGGCATAGGTAAGGCTAAACCCTTACCGCATATCGGAGAGTGCAACGGAAATACTCTCCTTGTTAAAGGAAACGTATTTGGAGGATATATGAAAAATATCGCAGTGCAGGGTTGCCAACTCGATTGTACTTTTGCACAAATTACGACTTCTCCTAAAACAAGTGTGAAGTGCGATGGGAAGGCAACCTACGCAGGCGATTTAGATATACAGATCTCGGGTTATAGTGGACAAGGGATCACAGGTGGTAGTGGGCAAGGTACTTTACAACCTATCTCACAATATGTTAAAATAGAGGGAGAAAAAGTAGTGCTTGAGGGCGATAAAGTAACAATTCCTGTAACAGGTACTACTAGTGGTGGCGGTACTGCTACTGTTTCTGTGACAGTTACCATTACTGACGCAGGACAAAGCGTGGTACAAGGAGAATGATATGGACATCGATCATTTCTTTTATTATGGACAGACCGAGCAGAAGACTGAAATACAGGGTGATGTGGAACTCTGTCTGCTTACTCCTCATCGCACAATGTTCTATATGAGATCTTATGGATCTGAAATTTCGGAATACGAGAATAAACCTGTATCAGAGATCTCCAAGATGTTGCTCCGCTACAACATAGTCAAGGCTATTGCCAATTTCAACACCTTTACTACTACAGGGGCAAGAGGTTACAGAGATCGCAGGGTGCTCACATCTCAAAAGGAAATAGAAGTTTCTGCCAATGGGCAGAATATTGATATACAGGTAGGCTATTTGCCTATGTATGACACTAATAATCGGGGTCAGTTAGACCTCTCACTTGGAGGTATCTAATGAATAATCCTATACAGTACACATCACGAACTTTTCAGACCATTTTGGCTGACATCAATTCCGATAAGGAACTTGCTGATAAGCCCGAATGGTTTAAGCGTATGATCGCAGGTATTGGTGATGTAATGAGTATGTGTCTTGACGCTCAAGCCAATAACAGTTATCTCGAAACTGCTTTTACTCGTGACGCAGTAAAGAAACTCTGTCAGTTGATAGGATATACACTTGGAGTACGCACTACTAGCAGTGGAAAACTCAAATTCTATCTTTCAGACACGACAGTTTTCCCGATTACTGTTCTTGCTAAAGACTTGTGTGCGGTCTATGGTCGGGTATCATCAATGAGATTTGAATCTCGATCAGATGTTACACTTAATGCAGTTACTACCACCCTTGCAGGAACAAGTGTCGGAGATCATATCACTGTAACTGATCCAATACCTTTTGAAACTTATGATAAAGTCTATGTTACAGGCGGACTGACAGGTTATTACTACTTGAAAATAGATGGATCTAATATCTATTTTGCAAATTCTGTAGAAGATATTGATCTTGAGAGATGGGTCACAGTAATAACAGGATCTTACACATTCAAACTCTACACCATCACTGTACAGTGTTATCAGCAGGAGCAGAAAGACGCAGTAACAATCGGCAGTAGTGATGGAAATACTGCTTGGCAGACATTTATTCTTCCCGACGCAGACGTTTTGCAGGATACTTTGGTTATTACCATCAATGACGAAGTTTGGACAAGGGTTGACGATTTCTCTGAAAGTGTGGCAACTTCCAAGCATTACAGGCTTGATTTCAATAACGATGGAACTTCAAAGATTGTCTTTGGAAATGGTGTTTATGGTGCAATTCCCGAGAATTTCCCGATTTACGCACAGTACGCAGTAGGTGGTGGAGCAAACACCAATATCAACACACTTAATGTGATTAATGTTTATTCGGGTGGAGCAGAGAAAATTGAGGGTGTTACCAACAGTACAACATTCAATGGTGGCTCTGACGCAGAGAGTATGGAAAGTGCCAAAATTCTTGCTCCTGCTTCACTCAAGACCCGAGATCGATTTGTTACTGTAGACGATGGACTGACACTTATTTATCGTACAGGACTTTCTTCAATTGCTTACATTTGGTCGAACTATTACGGATCTCTCTCCTGCAAAGTCAATTGTGTTGCTCGTGGTGGTGGTAATCTTTCAGCCGATAACAAAGATTATATTCAGCAGTATCTGATAGACAGATCTGTTTTGGGTAGTCTTGATGTCCGTGTGGTAGATACAGTGTTTGTGACAGTAGACCTTAGTGTTGATGTTTCACTCAACATAGGTTACACTTTGGTACAGGTAGAGCCTTATATACAAATTTGTTGCAAACTCTTCTTTACTGAATGCGGAAAAGAAATCGTTGATATGTACACAAGCAGTGGGCTTGAAAAGGCAATACAACTCATTAATTCGATTTTTTCAGTTTCATTTGAAACTTCGGATTCGCAGATTTATAATATGCTTGAATATCTCACAAAGATAGGTTATCGTAAATTTGGTGAAACTATTCACGAAAGCAATTTGGTGGCTATGATCTCAAATTGTGTAGAGGGAATCAATCACCTCGTAGTAGGAAATATCTTCCCGATTTCGGTTGCTAGGGATCAGATCACTACTGCAGGTACATATACCATAGGAGAAATCTAATGCAAAAACTGTTACCAATTCCGACAATAGAACATATTCCGCAGTATGATAGAGCAGAGCCTTTGTGTAACAAGATGGACAAGATCTTTCTTGAGGTGCAGGGTGATATAATCGAACTTAAAAATATACTTGATCCATTTGCTTGCCCTGCTCGTGTGCTTGATGTCTTTGCTAGATTTCTCAACGCAAACTGTAAAACTACTGATTCTGAAGATATTAAACGTCACCGAATTTGGAATGCTATTGCAGATAATAAACTGTTTGGTACGTGGGAACAGACAAAGCGTTATATAGACGACATTTGTGGTGGTGACGCTAAATTAGTTTTCACTATGCCCGACGACATTTGGATGCTCTGTGGCGATAATGGAACAGTAGACAATCTTGCAAAATCTACTTGGGCAGTGTTTGGTGTTAATGAAGAATCAGCCCAAGAAAACAAGTATGGTATATTACTTGAGGGTACAGGAGCACTTTGGCAGAAAGGTGTTTATGGTATAGATGTAGACAATGACCACCTTACACAGAAAGAAATTGATATCTTATATGAAACTTTATTCCCTACTACTCCTGTCGGTATGACTATAGCAGTAGGTTACATAGATGGTGAATTTACACCTTATTTCACATTAGGAGAAACATTATGACACATTTTAATCACGAATGGGATGGAAGCCCTGCAATTCCCGAAGCAGTTGGAGATCGCTATTATGCACAGGATCTCAATGACGATTTTAATTATCTCAAGCACTTACCTTACGAAGTTTTCTTGCAGGGAAGATCTCGTGGTGTAATGATAGCCCCAAGTGACACTTGGGATAACGACACCAATAGTCTTACATTGTCGGGTGGTTTTGGGGTGATCTTACAGGATAATCTCTGTGTTGATCCCGACGAAGATTTTGTTGTGCCACCGATCACTAAATCTTCTCCTCGATATGAACGTGTTCCGCTTGTAGACACTACATTGATTTTACCTAATGATAGTGCAACACATTATATAGTGGCTACTCCGACAAAACGTTCATTGTTGCAGAGAATAAAAACTGTTTTATCAGAATCATATGCTTCTCGTATACGATATGATGGAGTAATTACCATTCAAGACATTGCTCCAACCGCAGGACAGATTTTGATAGGCTTGTGTCACAATAAAGAATACTGTCTTCTTATTGACAATGATATAAATCAATGCAAAGAAAACATAATACTTCATAAATGGTTTGGGCAGAATAAACTAATAAATGGATTCGTAACAGTTTTACAAACATATTACGACACATTAATTTCTTCCATCTCAACTAGTGTAATTATTACTATTAAAAATGATAGTGGTGTTGATGGAATTGTGTTTAATAAAAGTTTAATAACGATCAATGAAGTAGGAGAAGTAAGTGCTAAAGGTATAGGGTTAACATCTTGTACTTTAAACAATTGTACTATAAACATTTCTAATATATATAACAATCAATCTAGAGGTTTTGTGAGTTGTACTCTTAACAATTGTATTATTAATTTTACAACCAATACATCGGGAATATTTTTGTCGGGATGTACACTTAATAATTGTATTATTAATGTAGACACAATCAATACTTATCTCACATCTAATAGTGATTGTAATAATTGTAAGTTTAACATAAAAACGTCAAATGCTAGCATTTTAGGTGGTGGAAATATAATTGGTTGTATTATAAGCGTTGAATCTGCAAATGCAGGTTACATATTAGCAGGTTCAATTAGTAACAACATTTCTAATTGTACTATTATGGTAAAAACAGTAAATGGTGGGGGTGTAGTAACCAATGTTTATGCTCGAATTTGTAATTGTTATTTCTATATAGACACTATCAACTCTACTCCATCATATTCGGGTGCATTTGAGGGAGGTTATTTTTTAAATTGTGCTTTCTGTGTAGAAACCCTTAAAGGGGGAATATTTATAGACGCAGGAAGATACCAAGATTGTGCTATAAAGGTCGTAAATAGTACAGGGGGTACTACTATCTACAATTCTACATCAATATGGTTACATCTAGTCCACGCTGAACTCCCCTCTGTTCCTACATTAAATAATATATGGGGAAAAGCAGTTGTTGTTAATGAAACTACAGTTAAGAGTTTGTAATTGAATGTTTTGCATACTTCATAAGTTTCTTTACTCTTCTTTCTACCGCCTGTCGAAACTTTGCACAGTGCATTTCGTGTAAGCCTGTGCAAAGTCTACCGCAGACACAGATAATTGGGTGTTCTTGGCTGACTTGCTCTTCGGCTTGTTTTCGGATTTCGGCTTCTGTCATATTTCTCTCCAATGGCTTCTGCAAGGAGTAGTGATATCAGTAAGCACTAGATTCGGATTCTCCTTGCAGTGATATCGATGAATATTCATTTTCTCGGATTTAATAAGGTTGCCACAGTTGGCACAACACTTGAGTTTGCGTCTTACTTCAGCAATATCCGAAATAGAGCAGGCAATGACTTGTCTTGCACTTTCATTCCACGCTCTCTCGGCTAGATTTTTAATTACTGTCATTACAGTGTCATTGGGTAATGTTTCGTGTTGCAGGGTATCACCCCACCATTCTTGGAATGTCATTTTTCTACCTCCTATTTTTAGTATACAGATTAACGGATCGGATTACCCTGTATACTTATGTTTGTACTTTGGTGTTTTGGGATTTCTACAGATCTATGTGGATGCAAAACCTAAAGGTGTGAAATCTAGAGTTGCGAAATTCGTTGGGGCAGGTTTTGAGTTATCCCCTTTTGAAGCCCCGATTTATCAGCAAGCAGAAGAATCCGAAGAGATCTTTAGTTTCTGTTATAGCACACTTTTGGGGATTTCGTATTTCCATTGGATATATGAATTATTAACAAAGGAGTTAAAGATGTCTAAAGTAGACGAATTGGAAAAGGAAGCAGAAGATTATGCTGAACAATGTTATGGGTGGACTAATAACGATTTGGCATTAGATGTTGCAGAAGCAACTTATATTGCAAGTGCAGAGCCAAGAGAAAAGCGAATTGCAGAACTTGAACAACAGATAGAGAAAATGAAGTGTTGTGAGAATTGTGAAGTTTTTTATGATGATACTTGGCATACTAAGGCTTGTGATAATTGTAAAAATCTATGTAATTGGCAATTAAAGGAGTAGCAGAATGTTCTATATAAGAAAGTTAGATTTTGCTATGCTCTATCGTGCTCGGAACAAATTCCACCCGAAAGACATACAAGCCGAAAAGGATTTCCGCAGGCGGAATCCCGAATGCCCACAGATCCTCAACGCTCCCACCTATAAAGAAGCCCTTGAACTCAATCGACAACTCTTCTTCTATTTGTGATTAATCAAATCCCTGCTCACGAATACTAAAAAGCAGGAGGTCTGAAATGACTTATTCAAAGAAACAACTATTACAGGGATTGCGATATCAACTCGCTCACGACACAGAAAAAGCCAAAAAGGCTTTGATCTTGATTTACAACAATCAAACACAGGCGGAACAGTCAGCACTGCAGACTGTAGAATTCAACGGAGTGGGATTTACTTCTCTCGACGCTGAAATTCTCTCTAGTATCTCGGCTTTCTATTTAAACCACAAATTTGTTACTCCTCGTCAACTTGCTATCGTTAAGCGTCTTGTTCCGAAATACGCAGGACAAGTGCTTGCTTCTTCTATAGAAAGAGGTCTGATTGTACAAATCTCACCTCGTCGTTGGGAAATACTTGACAGAGAGCCAAAGGTGTGATATAATGAAAATATGTTGAGGATTTTGCAAATACTTGACAAAATGGCACATTGTGTGTTATAATTTTTATAGAAATGGTGCGAAGACACCAAAGGAGATCATTATGAAAGGTTACATTAAAAGACTTGCACAGGACATCGAGAAGATTAAAGACAAGAAAGGTCGTCTTGATGAATTCTTTGCTTATCGTGCTTTCAAAGAATGCGATGGTAAGCAGGTGGAATTGCTTCACAAATAACAGGAAATTATGGAGCAGTTAATTGCGGTAATGGAAGAAAGATTCAAGTATGAATTGGAACTCCATCCACAGTT